>ERZ1740058.36-NODE-36-length-107604-cov-7.895536_pt1 | contig 107604 bp, 92 predicted proteins | sample MGYA00581745_ERZ1740058 | MGnify/ENA primary metagenome ERZ1740058 (study PRJEB43018, sample SAMN04849742) | marine metagenome | isolation source: floating plastic debris | place: Pacific Ocean | collected 2008-08-30 | study: EMG produced TPA metagenomics assembly...
CCATCCCGGTGCACCTGTTGACTGTTGAGGCGTTCGAGGTGTACCTGAGCCAGTAGGCCGAGGGGGGCGAGCTCGCCGTTCACATCTCGAATGAGTACCTGGATCTGGAGCCCGTGGTCGCCACCGCGGCCGAGCGGCTTGGCCTGTTCGCCATGATGCGCGTCGACCAGCGGACACCCCAAGACAGCCTCGAGACCGGCCGGTACGCCAGCACGTGGGTGATGCTCTCTCGCGAGCCCGATGACCTGACCCCCCTCCGCCAGCGTGCGTTGTGGAGAACACCGGTCGCGCGCGAGGGTTTCCGCCTCTGGACAGACGATCGCAGCAACATCCTCTCGGTTTTGGGTGCGCCGCCGCAGCAATAGTGTCGATACCATGGCCGATGGCGATGCTTGAGTACCAGACCGCCGGCGAGAGCCATGGACCGGGGATGATCACGATCGTGACCGGCATGCCCGCTGGCGTCCCGATCGATAAGGACCTGATCAACGCCGAGCTTGCCAGGCGCCAAGGTGGATATGGCCGCGGCGGCCGGCAACGCATCGAGACCGATCGCGTCGAATTCCTCAGCGGCGTACGCCTTGGCCACACGTTGGGTTCGCCGATCACCATGCGCGTTGTCAACAAGGACTCGCGTATGGACGACGTCGAGCGCACGCCGCCGGTGTATCGGCCGCGCCCCGGCCACGCTGACCTCTCGGGCTCGTTAAAGTGGCTCACCACAGACTGCCGGGGCACGCTCGAGCGCGCGAGCGCACGCGAGACGGCGGCCCGTGTCGCGGCGGGCGCACTTGCGCGCGGATTCTTGCAGCTCTTCGGCATCGAGGTCTTTGGCTTCGTGCGCCGGGTCGGCTCCGAATCGACCGATGCGATCGTCGGCACTGAGAACTGGCAAGAGCTGAAGACTGCGCGCGATGCCAGCGAGACGTATTGCCCGGATGCCGATGCGACGCAGCGGCAGATCGCCGTCATCCGCCAGGCCAAGATCGACAAGGACACGGCCGGCGGCTTGTGCGAGGTCCATGTCTTCGGCGTGCCGCCCGGGCTGGGCAGTTGCGTGGATTGGCGGTCCAAGCTTGACGCCCGAATCGCCTTTGCCGTAATGAGCATCCAGGCGTTCAAGAGCGTCGAGATAGGCATGGGGCGTCGAGTGGCCGAGCTTCCGGGCTCACAGGTCCATGACCCGATCCACTTCGATCGTGCGCGCGCCGACGAGCCTGGGCTCGGCTTTGTGCGTACGAGCAACAACGCCGGCGGCCTTGAGGGCGGCATGACGAACGGCCAGCCAGTTGTCGTCACGGGAGCAATGAAGCCCATATCCACGTTGCTTCGCGGGCTGCCCTCGGTCGACCTGAATACAAAGGAAGCCGAGCAGAGCGATTACGAGCGAAGCGATGTCTGTGCCGTTTCCGCGGCCAGCGTGGTCATGGAGAACATGGTGGCATTCGAGATCGCCAGGGCGTTCCTCGAGAAGACCGGCGGAGACTCTCTGGCCGAAGTGCAGGCGCACCACGACGCGTACATGCAACTGGTTCGCGTCCTGCCCCTGGATGCGCCCATCACGACGATCGCCAAGGACTGATTGGGATCACGCGGCCTCGCTCGCATCGAGCTGGCGCATGATCGCTTCCCACGCGGCGGCGTCCACGTCGTAGTGGCGTTGCAAGGCGGATGTGAGCTGCTCGGTCTCGCACAGCGCGAGCGTGCACTCGGCGCCGAAGGTTGAAGAGGCGAAGCGCAGTGCCCTGGGTAGCTGCTCGCGCGTGGTGCATAAGACCAGCGAGCGGCCGGCGTACCGGATCGGGATCATGGCAAATTGTGCCGCCTGGCGACCGCTTAGCACGCAGAGCACGTGCTCGGCGATGTCAAGCGTCGAGGGGTCGACCCACTCGGCGATCTCGCCATACTGCTCGGCCCAAACCGCTTCGATCTCGTGCTGGGAGACGTCGAACATGCTCTCGGCGAGCTCACCGAACGGGCGGTTGGTGCCGCGTTGGGCGCGCAGCACCTCTTCGCGCTGCGTGTCGCTGAGTACACCCCGATCGACGAGGATCTGTCCCATGGGCTTGGACATACCGAATCCCTCCACCACGGCGTGGACCACGTCCGCGTTGAGGGAGCATCGGCGTCGCGGTGCCAACACACCCGCTCAGCGGGCCGTATTCGGTAGGGCGGCACTCTTTGTGGCGAGGCGATCGGCCCGACTGGCACAGGCGGACCTCGCTGGGCTTATTCGGACGACTCGTCCGCCGGCTCGATCGTGGACACCAGGCCCTTGGAACGCAGGCGATCCCGGTAGAACTCCGCACGCTCCTTATGGGTCGTGAGCACCTGAGCAGCCCCGCGCATGTGGGCCTCGAGCATGATCCGGGCGGCCGGCTTGTACGCGAGCGGCGTCAGGTCGACGAGCGTTTCAAAAACATAGACCATGTCGTGCACATCGTCGTTGTGCAAGAGCACACGGAACGGCGGCAGTGTGTCGCTGGTCGGGTCGACTTGCGGATCGGTCGCTGGGCGTGTGTCTGTGGTAGCCATGTCAGAAGAGAGTGTACCCAGGGCCCGATCTATTTGCCCACACAGAAGCTGGCGAAGATGCGACCCAGCACCTCGTCGGGATGCACACGGCCGCCGAGCTCTCCCAGGAGGTCGAGCGCAAGGCGCATCTCAGCGGCGATGATCTCGCCGCCGATTGGTGGTCCCGAGGCCGGATCCGATTCGATCGCCGCGCGTGCGCGCGAGACTGACGCGCTCGCTTGGTCGGCAAGATCTCGGTGGCGCGGTATCAAGCCGGCGCCAACATCGCGGTTCGAAGACTCGATCGCCTCGGCCAGTTCGAGCTTCAGCGTTTCTATGTTGAGCCCCGTCTTTGTACTGACCTCGAGGCATCCATCGGCGCGAGACTCGGGCGAATCGGCCTTCGTTCGCAGGCGGATCGTGTTGTCGCCGCCCGCGATCGAGCCGAACTGCGCATCCGGGTCGCACTGCAGCACGACGTCGGCCCGATCGAGCGCGTCGTCGATGACCGCCTGCACGCTGGCACGCTCGGCAGCATCGAGGCTGTCTGGCAAACCGGGCAAGTCGACCAGGTCGAAGCTCACGGCGCCAATCCGAGGATGCTCCAGCGTGAGTGGCTCGACGATCGCGTCGCGGGTGGCGTGTTCCATCGAGGAGACCACGGCGCGTGTGCGTCCGAGTAGGGTGTTGAAGAGGCTTGTCTTGCCGGCGTTCGGCTCGCCGGCGAGGACCACCATCGGGCGTGCTGCGGCGTGCTCGCGACCGCGCCTGCCGAGCGACTCGGATTCGAGCGATACGAGTAACGAGTCCAGCCGATTGCGCAGATCGCCGGCGCTGATCGGCACGACGTGCTCCTCCTCGGCGAAGTCCGCAGCGGCCTCAACGAGCGCGAGCGCCGAGGCAAGCTCGTCGACCATGCTCGCGTAGCGTCTGCCCGACTCGCCATGAAGCAGGCCGTGTGAGGCGCGTAGCTGCTGTTCGTTGGCGGCCGCGATCGTCGCGGCGACACCCTCGGCCTGTTCGAGGGTGAGCCGACCGTTGAGGTACGCTCGGGCGGTGAACTCTCCGGCCTCGGCGTGGCGCACGCCCGGGAACGCCAGCATCGCGCGCACGATCGCATCGACGACCGTGGGCGATCCTGGCGGGAGCAACTCGATGGTGTCCTCACCCGTGTACGTGTTGGCGCCCGGCATGCTGACAGCAAGTGTTGGAATCACGCCGATCGGCAGTCCCAGGCGGATGGGGTAGACGCCGCGGGTGCGTTCTATAGAGCCTTCGGAGAGCGCGTCTATGGCTTCGTACGCCGCGGTCCCGCTCAGACGCACGACGGCGCGCGGGCCGGGGGCCATGGGCGTGGCCGGCGCGACGATGGTCGACGTGGTGTCCATGGGCCGAGACTAGGGACGGCGGCCCCTGCGCCGATTCTCGGTCTTCTTCCGGCGTGCGCCCAGAGCGCCACTCGTCGGGCCCTTGACCGGTCCTTGGCCGCGCGCGGCCTGCATCATCTGCTGGCGTTGCTCGGCCCGTTCCATCATGCGCTGCATGAAGGTCTTCTTGCCCGGATCGCGCTGCTTGGGGGTGAGCAGGTCGTTCTTGTCGATGTGCGCCCTGATATAGCGCATCTCGACGATGCCGAGCACCGAATTGGCGATGAAGTACACCGCCAGGCCGCTCGGCGCGTTGTACATGAAGATCGGGAACATAACCACCAGCATGACCTTCATGATCTTCTGCTGGGTCTGCTGCTCGGGCGTCATGGTGGCGCTGGGCGGCGGCATCATGTACTTCTGCTGGATGAAGAACACCACGCCCAGAACGAGCGGCAGGATGTTGAACGAGGTGATCGTGCCCATGAGCGGAAGCTGGAATTGCAGCGCCGCGGGTAGAGAGATCGCGCTATCCGGCTTTGCGAGGTCGGCCAGGAAGGGCCAGCCTCCGATTTGCTGGAACACGCCGAAGAAGGCGGGCTGGTGTCGCAGCTCGATGGCAAAGTAGAGCGAGGCGTACAGGGCGATCCAGATCGGCGTCTGCAGGAACATGGGCAGGCAGCCCAGCATGCCGGCGGGGTTGATGCCTTCTTCGCGCCAGAGCTTGGCCATCTCGGCCTGCATGCGCTTCGGGTCGCCCTTGTACTTCTCTTGGATGACCTTCTGCTTGGGCGCCATCTGCTGCATCTGGTGGCTGAAGCGCTGGACGCGGATCTGGCTCCACTTGGTCACCGGGTGCAGGATCGTTCGGACGATGAGCACGAGGATGATGATCGCCAGTGCCCAGTCGAACGCGACGTAGTCGTGGATGATGTGCAGCAGCCAGACCAGGATGTGCGCGAGCCAAGGGAACGTGCAGACGGCGCACGGGCCGCCGAAGTTGTACTGCACGAGCTGACGCAGCATGACCGCGGCGGCCGAGGGGTTGGCCGTGATAAGCCCGCGATCGAGTGGGCCGCTATAGATGCCGAGCGTGTGGGATGTTGAGCCGCTGGCTGGCAGGTCGTACCGCGGGCTTGTGAGTTGCAGGCCCAGGATGTAGTTCGGGCTCTCGGTGCGTGCCGATGGGTCGAGCAGAACGCGAGAGACGCGCTCGACGTTGGAGAGCAGAGGGGCCACGCCCGGCGTTGGGTCGCCGTCGGCGACGGCGTGCACGGCGGTCCCGAAGTAACGGTTGGTCAGCCCTGTCCACGCGAGCTGGAGGCCCTGTTCATTGACCTTGGCATCGGGCCACAGTTCCATGCTCGTGGAGTAGAGCCCCGTGCTCGGATCGCGCTTGCCGGCAACCTGGGTGCTCGTCTTCATGCGGTCACCGCCGACCACGAAGTGGGGTGATCCGGGTTCGACATGGCCGAAGCGCACGCGCCGCTTGTCTCCGCCATAGCCCTGGCTCTCTTGGTAGAGCTGGGCGGGCCCGAACGTGATCCACCGGATGCTCATTGCTTCGCCGGTCAGGTTCTGTGCGCTGTGCACAAGCTTGAAGTCGTGGCTTGAGCCATCCGCCTGGTAGTGACGCTCGAGGCGGACAACGGGCGTGCCGTCGGCGGTGGCGATGGTGGCCTGGAATCGACCCGGCTCGACCTGCGCCCACGCGGGTTGCGCGACGCCCTCGTCGTCCGTTGCCGTGTACACGCCGACGGTTTGGCCGTTGATCTTGACGGTGACGGCCGCGAACGGCACGATGCTGATCGAGCCGCCGCTCACGGTCGGGAGGGTCCAGCGTTGCTGGGCGGGGACGGGCTCGGCCGAGCCCAAGCGTTGGTTGTAGCCCGCCAGCGCGATGCGCTCGATGCCTGCGCCGCGCTGGGAGAAGGTGATCTCCAGCGCGTCGGTCGCGGGATCGACGCCGCCGATGCGGGAGTATGGCTGGCTGGCTGAGTCGCCGGTGACTGGCAGGACACGAAGCTGCTGGCCGATGGCAGCGCTCTCCGTCGGCCGTGTGCCGGCTGGGGCGGGATCGGCCGGAGGGTCTTGCTGCGTCGGCTCGGATGCGACATCGCCCGGAACGGTCTCCGGATCGCCGGAATCCTGCGTTTCGGGCTCAGTCGCTGGAGCCTCGACCGGGCCTTGCTGTTGCTGTTCGGGCTGGTCCTGCGATTGGGCCTGTTGCTCGGCCGGCTGCGCGGACTCACCCGTTGCGGGAGCCTGGGGCGAGGAGCCGCCGCTTTGCAGAAGGGGCATCGCGATCAGAAGGCCGAGGCCGACGAGGATCGCCAGGGGCAGGATGATGCGGAGGATGCTCTTTTGTGGTGCAGCCATGGGTGTGTCGGGATGGTACTCGCTCGATGCCGACGGGCGGCTTACTGGCCGCTAAAGAGGCGATCGCCGAGATAGTCGTCGAGTTCGGCGATCGCCTTAATCTTGTTGGCGGTGTCCTGTATGTCGTACTCGACGCGGTAGAACTCGACGCGGTCCTCATGGAGCACGGCGTAGCACGCTCGCGGGTCGCCGTCGCGCGGCTGGCCGACGGAGCCGACGTTGATGACGACCTTCTCGTCCTCACGCAGCTTAAACCCGCCGTCACCGATCTCATCGGTGGGGTAGAAGTCGGGCTCGTCGGTAAAGACGCCCGGCACGTGGGTGTGGCCCACGACGCACGCGCCCTCGAACCGCTCGAAGATCGCCTCGAGCTTCTCCGGGGCGTCGCGGACGTCCTTGTCAAAGATGTACTCGTTGATCGGGCGCCTCGGCGAGCCGTGGACGGCCAGCAGCGGGAACTTGAGCGGAGAGTCGGCGTCCGCGACTCGAACACGCAGCCGGCCGAGGAAGCTGTAGCGCTCGGTGCGTTTGGCCTCGTCGGGCTCCGCGTCGAACTGCTCTCGTGTCCAGTACGCGGCCGAGGCGGCCATCGGGTTGAAGTTCGTGGGCTCGTAGAGGACGGCGAAGTCGTGGTTGCCCATCAGCGACCACGCGCACTTCTCGCGGATCAGATCGACGCACGCGAGCGGCTCGGGCCCGTAGCCGACGATATCGCCCAGGCACACGACGCGATCGACGCCGCGGCTCTCGATGTCGGCGAGCACGGCGCGCAACGCCGTCGCGTTCCCGTGCATGTCGCTGATGACTGCGGTCGGCAAAGAACAACCCCTCCACGGGCGGCGCCCGCTGGTTTAGGCCATCGCGATCCACGCCTGGAGCGCGATGGTCGGGAGTGTACGGAAGCGATCTGCCCAAGGCCATCCCCGCACGCAACGAGGCCCGATTGGATGGCGAGGCGTCGCCTGCCAGAACGGCGGGTGATTGGGCGTAGCGTGCTCGGCCTTCCAGCCGATATGGGCTCGGAGACGGTGCGATGACGCCTCGCTTGGGCCCCGCGTGGGCATGGAGCGAGCCAAAAGCGGCCCAGTATGGCCCGCTGGTTGCAGCCAGACCCCTCATGGGCCGATAGGTAGCCCGTGAGACCGCCCCGCGGCCGTCCGCTTGGCTCCGGCCGACGCCGGTCGCGATTCCCAGAACTCCCGGTCGGCCCGATGGCCGGCTGCTAGAGAGGAGAAGGACAGCCCATGCCCGCATCGGCCGTTTCCTACCAACGCACGCGTGAGATGACCATCGACGAGCTGTTGCTCGAGAATCGGGTGGTGTTCCTGATCGGGGAGATCAACTTCGCTTCGGCGGCCCGAGTGATGATGCAGATGCTGTACCTCGAGGACCAGAAGCGCGGCCAGCAGATCAACTTCTACATCAACAGCCCCGGCGGCGCAGTCGACGACACGCTGGCGATATACGACACCATGCAGTTCCTCTCGAGCCCCGTGGCGACGTACTGCATCGGCCGGGCGTACTCGGGCGGCGCGGTGCTGCTGACGGCTGGCGAGAAGGGCAAGCGATACATCCTGCCGCACGCCAAGGTCATGATCCACCAGCCTTACGGCGGTATTACAGGTCAGGCTGAGGACATCCGCCTGCAGGCCGAGCAGATCATCAAGAGCAAGCAGTCGCTCAATGAGATCCTCGCGAGCCATACTGGCCAGAACGTCGACCAGATCCGCGCCGACAGCGAACGAGACAAGTACTTCAGCGCCGAGGAGGCCAAGGCCTACGGCATTGTGGACGAGGTGCTCCAGCACACGAAGAACGCCGGCTGAGCCGGTTGTTCCCAGGACCCTCTTTCCACACCTAGGCCAGAGTCACGACCCCAAGCCGGAGAGAATCGCCCATGAGCGTTGAATCGAACTACCTGGTGCCCATCGTCATCGAGAAGACCGGCCGCGGCGAGCGGTCGTACGACATCTACTCGCGTCTGCTCAAGGACAGGATCATCTTCTTGAGTGGGCCGGTGATGGACGACATGGCCAACCTGATCGTGGCCCAGCTGCTGTTCCTCGCCAACGAGGATCCCGAGAGCGATGTGCACTTGTACGTCAACTCGCCCGGCGGTAGCGTGACCAGCGGTCTTGGCATCATCGACACGATGAACTTCATCCAGCCCAGCGTCTGCACGTACATCATCGGGCAGGCGTCGAGCATGGGCTCGGTCATCGCCGCGAGCGGCACCAAGGGCAAGCGATACTCCCTGCGCAACAGCCGCAACCTGATGCACCAGCCGCTCATCGGCGGCGTGATGGAAGGCCAGGCCACCGATCTGGAGATCGAGGCCAAGGAGATCATCCGCCTACGCGAGCGGCTGTACCAGATCTACTCGGATGCGACCGGGCAGAGCACCGACAAGATCGAGGCCGATTGCGATCGCAACCTCTGGCTGGACGACCAAGAGATGCTCAAGTACGGGCTGATCGACCAGGTGCTTGAGAACATGCCTCGAGTTGTCGGTCACGAGAGCGACGACGCGTAAGCGGAGACCTACTCCACCTGAGTTTTACAGCAGGCCGGGCGATCCGCCCGGCTCTTTCGTGCGCTTATGCAGAGGATCATGATGGGCGGATGTCACCCACGATGTGTGCCTCGACGCGCTCGAGCTCGGCGGCGAACATCGAGTCTTCCTTGATCAGGTCGGCGATCTTGTTGGCACCGTGCATGATCGTCGTGTGGTCGCGGCCGCCAAGGTAGCCGCCGATCTCCTCGAGCGAGTGCCGCGTGTGCTTGCGGGCCAGATACATGACCACCTGCCGCGGCCGGGCGATCGATCGAGTCTTTTTCTTGGCTTGGAGGTCGGCGAGCTTCACGCCGTAGAACGCGATCGCCGCATCGAGCACGGCCTGCATCGTGGCGCTGGTGAGGGCGTCTTCCTGCTCGGGCGGGGCGATGGTCTGGTTGGCAAGCTCGAGATCGATCCCGCCGCCATCAACCGAGGCCCGGATCTGCAAGTTCGTGATAGCACCCTCCAGCTCGCGGATGTTGGAGTCGATGCAACTCGCCACGTGCTCGGCGACGCCCTCGCCCAGATCGAGCCCACGCAACCGGGCCTTGGTCTTCACGATGGCGATGCGTGTCTCGTAGTCGGGCGCTTCGACGGAGGAGACCAAGCCCCACTTAAAGCGGCTCACGAGGCGGTCTTCGAGGTCGGGGATGTCCTCGGGCGGGGCATCCGAGCTGAGCACGATCTGGCGATTGGTCTGGTACAGCGCGTTGAAGGTGTGGAAGAACTCTTCCTGCGTGCGGTCGCGCTTGGCGAGGAAGTGGACGTCGTCGATCACCAGCATGTCGACCTGGCGGAACTCGTTTCGGAAGTCGCTCATGCGGCCGGCCTGCACCGCCTCCATGAACTGGTTCGTGAACTCGTCGCACGAGACATAATCGATGAACCAGTTGGGGTGCGCTGCCTGCAAGTGGATGCAGATCGCCTGGAGCAGGTGCGTCTTACCTAGACCGACGTCGCCGTGGATGAACAGCGGGTTGTAGCGTCGGCCTGGCTCTTCGGCGATGGCCTTCGCGGCCGCGTGGGCCAGCCGGTTGCCCGGGCCGATGATGAAGTTCTCGAAGGTGTTGTCGGGGTTGATCGCCAGCTGCCGCGCGACGCGCGGGGGGCCGTCTGACGAGCCGCCCAGCCCGACGAAGCGGATGTTCACGATGCGGCCGCTGACGGCGCTGGCCGTCTCGCTGAATATACGCCCGCACTCTCGCTGGAGATATCCCCGCTGGACATCTTCGGCGCACCCGATGGTCAGCCAACCCGAGTTGAGCGACAGCGGCTGGAGCTGCTCGAACCACACTCGCACGAGGGTGGGGTGCTCCGCCTGGACGCTCTCAAGGGTCTTCGCCCACAGCCGTGCGGCCTCGTTGTCGCGGTCGTGGCCGTGTCCCAATTCGGATGCCGCGGTTTGTGACACTGCCGATACCCCCAACGCTCTGGGCCACACACCAGTTTTGGTCTGGACGCGCAGGCAGAACCGGACAAGTCACGGCTCGTCAGGGGAGGGACGTGGGCCGATGTCTGGGATGCCTGCCGTCCGACCGGACGCGATCGGAAGGTACCGCGATCGGCTGGACGTGTCAACCGACCGCATCGCTGGCAATGGCCTCACGTGCCTGCTGAGCCCGCGTCGGCCGCCTCGGCGTGCGCAACTTGCCTGTCGTACTCCTGCCGATTCGCTCGGTGGTCCATCAGGACGCGCACTCGGGCAAGGTCTTCTGGGCTAAGCCGATCTGCAAGCGCCTGGCGAACATCACCCAGTTGCGTGCGGCGAGAGATATGACCGAGCACAAGCGTCTGGCACTCCAGCAGCGGCAGCCACTCGGCTAGATCGTCCACGTGCATGTGCATGCCGATGCGGCTGCGCTTGTGGTGGCCCTTCTCGAAGAAGGTGCACTCGGAAATGACGACGCGGGCGGCCCGGATGTCCGACCGCAGCAGGTGCGAGCCCGGGAGGGTGTCCCCGGTGTAGGCCACCAGGGGCACCTCGAAGCTGCGCGTGATTTCCGTGCCGCGCTTCTTGAGCTCGACGAGCTTCTCCTGGGGGAGCCCGACGAACTCGTCCTTGAGCTTCGTGCGGCGTTCGTACGCGACGAATCCCATGGACGGGGCGGTGTGCTCGGTGTGGAAGCCACGGATGAAGTGGTTTGGCTTGAGCGGATGGCTCTGTCCGTCCTCAAGCGGGTAGAGCTCGAAGGGCGTGCGCTGGCGTTCGAGGCCGACGTAGCCCTCAAGCATGCGGCGGATGTCGCCCTCGATGCGCGCATCGCAGGCGATGGCGCCGGTGCCCATTCCCTGGAACTGGCGCTGCGACAGGTAGTATGCGAGGCCGCCGACGTGGTCCATATGGCCGTGGCTGAGCGCGCAAAGCGGCGAGGCCAGCATGGCCCTGGGGCACGCGCCCATGTCGAATACAACGTCGAGTTCGGGGACCTGGATCGAAGTCGCCTCACCGGCGATCGAGATGCCCTGGATGCGGTATGGCGGCGAATAGATGAAGCCCAGGGAGGGCTCGCGCGGCGGGGGCTTAGGGAGCATTTCGGACAACCTCGGCCCGAGCGAACGGGCGGGAAAGGCGCGGCGGCGGCCGATGGGCCGACGGGCGCTGGGTTTGTGGTGCGGCTTGAGCGTAGGCGGAGTCGCTCTGCACCGGCATCGCGTACGCTGGAGCATGACCACGACCGAGCCCAATGAGCCCGGCCAAACCGAGCCAACGGATGCGAACGAGGTTGCGGACGCCGCGGACCATGCGAAGGCGGCCGAGCCCGAGCAAGGCTCCGGCAAGAAGCCCGCGACGGCCGCTGATCGCGCATTCACGATCGGGCTGGCCCTGTACGCCGCGGTGCTGGGCTGTGGGCTGCTGCTGCGGTCGCTGCCCGATGCCCTGGCCGGTTGGCTGATCGAGAACGTCTACGACGGGCCGTACCGGCTCGCCTCGATCGGCGTGGCGACCGTCGGCGGCGTGCTGCTGTCCCTAGGCATCGTCGGGTCGATCGGTCGCGACCGACTGCACGAGTGGGTGGGCATCATGCGGAGCCTCGGGCCGGCAGGCGTGCTCGGCGTGCTGTGGACCGCGATGCCACCGATCGGCGGGTTGCTCCTGCTGGCCAACATCGGTGCCATCTCGGCGTGGCTGCAGGACCACCAGATCATGGGGGTGGTGCTGTACACGGTGATCTTCATCTTCAGCGCGGGGTTTGGCGCGCTGCCGACGTACTCGCAGGCCATCCTGGGTGGCTGGGCGTTCGGCCCCGTCACGGGATTTGCCGCGGCTTGGGTCGGCTTCGTGGGTGCGTCGGTCATCGGCTTCTACATCGCCCGCACGGTGTCGCGCGATCGTGTCGAGAAGGTCATCGCGGGCAACGACAAGGCTGAAGCGATCCGCCAAGCGCTCGTCGGACACGGCTTGGCGCGCACGACGCTTGTGGTCACGCTCTTGCGTATCCCACCCAACTCGCCTTTTGCGCTCACGAACCTGGTGATGTCGACGACCGGTGTCGCGCGCGTGCCGTTTGTCATCGGGACGGCCCTTGGCATGGCCCCGCGCACGCTCGCGGCTGTCTTGCTCGCGGCGGCTGGGGCGAGCCGAGGCGATGACATCGTTCAGGTGCTTGCCAAGGACCCGCTGATCGCGATCATCGGCATCGCGATCACGTTCGTCGTGCTCGGCATCATCGGGTTCATCGCGAAGCGCGCGCTCGAGAAGTTGTCGGCCGGGCCGATGAAGCCCGAGCAGGGAACCGCCACGACCAGTTCGGATTAGGGCAGGCCGCGCAGGGCCTTGATGATGTCTTCGCCGATGTCGCCGCGTGAGCCGGTGATGGTGGTGGAGCTTGTCGCGTCGTGCTCATCGGGCGCGATCCAGTAGATGGCGTCGACCTCGCCCGAGTTCTTGATCCACTGGCCGAGCTTCTGCCCGCCCGAGGCCGTGCGCGGGTCGGCCATGCCGAGGTGGCGACGGAGCTTGGCGAGTTGGTCGGTGATGTACTCGACCTCGCTGTCCGCGGCGTTGTGGGCGTCCAGGACGTTCACGCCGGCGGCCCGGAGCGCGGCCAGACGGTGCTCAAGGCGGGCCCGGGCCTCGAGCGAGAGGCCCTTGGCATCGAGGACGACCAAGAGGGTGCCCTCAACGCCACCCTGGGCGGCCGCGGTGTGGCGGATCGCCTCTCGGAGATCGCTGGCGAGTTGGAGCGGGGACTCCGCATCGAACGAGAGGGTGGGGGCCGCCGCGGGTGCGGGCACCTCGGGCGCGGAGATCATCTGGCGCTGCCCTTCGTGACGATCACCCAGCACGGCGAAGCGGAGCGTGAGCAAACCGGCGGCGATGGCCGGCAGGACCACGAGGATGATGGCCAACCCGATGCCGAAGCGCGTGCCAACGGGGCCGGTGGGCGGGCGGCCCTTGAGGCCCTTCCGGCGCTGGTGCGCGCGGCGGCGGCGATCATGGGCGCGCGTGCGCGCGGCGGAGACCTGCTCGCGAGCGGAACGATGGGGGCGCAGCTCCTTGGGCGTGCTGGCATTCACGAAAGCCGGCGCCGGCGCGCCGACATCGACGGGGACCTCCGGCGCGGGCTTGGGTGCACCGCCGCCGATGCCGAAGCTGCCGGTCCACCAGTTGAGCACCTTGATGCGCGGCGACTTGGGGGTCTCGGGCTGCTTATCTTCCTCGGGCAGCGGTGGGGGGCTCGCCTTGGGCGTCGCGGCGTGCGCCACATGGGCGACCTCGGGAGCCTTTGCGTTCTCGGGTTGCGGATCGGACTCCATGGCCTGCTGGACGGCGTCGCCCTCGCCCATGCTGGGCAGCTGCGCGGGCTTGACGGCGAACATGTCCTCGGACCTAAGCACGTAGTCAAGGTCCATGAGCATCTCACCGGCCGAGCGGTAGCGCTTGTCGTAGTCGGCCATGGCCCGGCGAACGATCCAGCGGATGGCCTCGGGGCACGGCTGGCTGATCCGGCTGAGCCCGCCGTGCGCGGGGAAGCTGTTCTCGACCATCGAGTAGAGCACGGCACCGGCGGCGTATACGTCGAAGCGTTCGCCGTCGACCTCATTGACCTTCACGCCGCGGAGGGCCATGCGGACCATTTCCGGATCGCGGAAGTACTCGGTGCCGTGCGTCGTCAGCGTCATGGCCGAGCGCAGGTGCGTGATGAGGCCGAAGTCGACCAGACGTGCGCGGTTGCCGTCGACGATGATGTTGTCGGGCTTGACGTCCTTGTGCCACAGTCCGCCGGCGTGGTACGCGGCGAGCGTGTCCAGCAGGTCTCGGCCGTAGCCCAGCGCGGTCCGCAGGTCGCGCTGGCTCAGGCCCTGGCCGCCGGTCATGGCGTGCATCTGCTGGGTCACGCGCGTCAGCGAGTCGCCCGGTGCGTACCGCATGACGTAGTAAAAGCGCTCGTCGTTGAGCTCGTGCTCGAGCACCAAGCCCATCTTGCGGGCCGACTCGAGGCTGCGGCTCTCGCGGACGATCTGCGGGAGGCTCGACCCCTCGCTCAGGTGGAACGACTTGATGACGACGTGCTCGACCTCGCCCTGGCCCTGGCGTAGGAACGCGCCACGCTTGCGCTCGTCGGGCGTGGCGATGTAGAGCTTGCCACCTGAGCCGCCGCCGGGCAGCGAGCCGGTGATCTCGTAGCCTTCGAACGCGCCGACGCGACGCCGGGGCTTGTCCGGCCCCGGGGCCGCCGCGACGATGTCCGGCAGCCGGCGCTCGAGGCCCTCGGTGAGCGGGGTGAGGAAGAGCAGGCGGGCGGGGTGGCCGATCGCTAGGCGATAGAGCGCCGCGCCAAACGTTCGGACCTCGTCGGCCACGCCTCGGCCGAAGTGCCCAGCGGCCGACCAGCGGCCGATGACGATGTTGGCCACGACGAGCAGGCTGAGGATCGGGACGGTGATCACGATGCCGACGAGGCGCAGGGCGTCGCCGACCATGCCGATGATGAACGCGCCCAGCCGCTTGATGATGAACGCGAACGCCTTGACGGCGTACACGATGATGACGATCGCTGCGGGCATGAGCAGCAGGATGGCCAGGATCACGAGCAGCGGGGTGGTCATCGGAGCCTCCTAGCTCACCGGTGGGGAGGTGTACCGGTCAGCCTTCCAGAGCGGCCTGTTCGTCCTTCCTCCTGAGTTCGGCCTGCCGGTGGTAGATCTCGGCGATGGCCTCGTCGAACAGGTCGTCGTCCGCTTTTGTCGGATTGAGGTCCAACCCGTTTCGCGCCGCTTCGTCGAGTTCATCGTCCGTGAAGCTGAATTGCTGGACCATGGCCCGCGAACGCAACCGGACCATGTCTCGGACCTTGGCCAGGCGCCGGCTGACCGTGGGCTCGCTGACGCCCAACTGGGCGGCAACGTCTCGTCCACTCATGCCGTCCAGGACGCGCATGCGGTAGATCGAAAAATCGACGAACTCGGCCTCGTGCTCGACGGACCGCAGGGCGGCCTCAATCTTGGCACGGAAAACGGCGGCCTCGTACTCGGCGTCGGCGCCGATGCTGGTGGGCACGGTGGCCCAGCGTTCGTCCAGGGCGACGGCCTTCTTGCCCGAGCCGCGCTTCTGGGCCATCCGGCGGTCGATCTCGTCACCAAGGACGTGCTTGGCGATCGCGAGAAGCCAGGTGCTGAAGCGGGCCCCGCGGCTGGGGTCGTAGCGGTCGATCGAGCCGCTCAGGGCGGCCAGGGTCTCCTGGGAGAGGTCGCGGACGGTCTCGACGCCGATGCGGCCCTTGCCCCAGCGGGTGAGCTGGGTGCGGACGACCGGGCCGAAGGTTTCCCACAGCTCGAACCAGGCGGCCTCGTCGTTGTTCCTGAGTCGCCCGATAAAGCTTGTGGTGACAGCGTTGAGCATCCGCGATTCCCCTGGGTCCTCATCGAAGGGGGCCGAACGCGAGTGGCGGCCCCGGGTCATTATGACGCGCTTGTGGCCCGGATGGTGCAGAAAGCGGGCCTAAACGCTCCTCTGTCAGGTTCTTGGGACTTTGTGGCCGTGACTTGCCCTTGCTTGAGGTCGTGGGGGCGGTTTTGCGGCGGGTTGTGAAATCGGCAGGGGCGGCTTCCCAACAACGGGTCAGACGAGCGTGCGGCCCACGAAGGGAAGGGCCGACACTCGCCGGCGGACGCCTGAGAGGGGATGCAAGCCCCGGGCCGAAGCCGAAACAGGACTCTTTAAGGAGGTCGGCTCATGCCTTTGGTCAAGACCATCATTCGCGTCGGCGTCATCGGGACCCTCGTGGGCGGCGGCCTGGTCGCCGTTGCCGGCCCCGAGCGTGTTGGCGCGGCACTCTCGCAGGCTCGGGACACCGTGAACGACGCCATCGATCGCAACATCGATGACCCGGTGAAGATGCGGGCCCAGCTCCGCAAGCTCGAGGCCCAGTATCCCGAGCGCATCACCCGCGTTCGCCAGGACCTGGCCACGCTGGACACGCAGACCGCCGAATACGAGCGTGAGCTAAACGTCGCCCAGCGCGTCGTCGAGCTCGCCGAGGCCGACCTCGAGGCCATGCACGGCCTGTTCACTCGGGCCGAGAACGCCCGCGCCCAGGCTGGTCACGGCGCCATCGTCCGCGTCAGCTTCAACGGCACCAAGATGGACCTGAGCGACGCGCAGGCCAGGGCCACGCAGATCGCCAAGACGCGTGACGCGTACCAGCTCGAGGCCCAGTCGATCGCCCGCGACATCGACCTGCTCGGCAAGCAGCGTGATCGCTTGAACGATCTGCTGGCCAAGCTCGAGAGCGAGCGGACCCAGTTCCAGAGCGAGCTGTGGCGCCTCAACCAGCAGATCGACGCGATCGCCCGCAACGACCGCATGATCGAGATGATGGAGGCGCGCCAGGCAACGCTGGACGAGCTCGGACCGTACAAGGCCCACAGCATCGATCAGGTGAAGGACCGCCTCGCCCAGGTGCGTGCCCAACAGGAGCAGAAGCTCGAGAGCCTGGCTTCGGGCGAGAAGGAGTTGAGCTACGAAGAGCGTGCGAAGCTGAGCATCGGTGGCCAGGATGCGACCACTCGCATCGACCGCGTCATCGAGATCGCGCCGCAGATCATCGAGATTCCCGAGATCGAGACGGATCGCCCGCTGGCGGACGGCGTGCTCTGAATCACGAATCGGATCTGGAACGAAGCGAACGAGCCCCTCGCGCGAGCGAGGGGTTTTGTTTTTGTGGATCCGGTGCCCCCTCGCTTAGGCGAGGGATCCGTGATTGAGGCCCTAGAGCTCGGGCGCGAAGCCGCGGCGCATGGTGTTCTCGCAGCTCGCTCTGGGCTCGACGAACTGGAGCAGGTAGTCCACGCCGCCGGCCTTGCTGCCCACGCCCGACATGCCGAAGCCGCCGAAGGGCTGGCGGGCGACGAGGGCCCCGGTGATGCCGCGGTTGATGTAGAGGTTGCCGACCCGGAAGTCCCGCTTGGCCTTGGCGATGTGCGTTGGCTTGCGCGTGAACACGCCGCCGGTGAGCTTGTAAGGGTGGTCGTTGGCGATCTTGAGCGCCTCGTCATACGTCTTGGCGTGCATGATGGCCAGGACCGGGCCGAAGACCTCCTGGCGCGCCAGCGTCTTGTCGGGGGTCACGCCGCTGAAGATGTGCGGCGTGATGTAGGGCTTGCCGACGCGCTCGGCGAGACCCTCGGGGACGTCCATGGCGAGCTCGAGCTTGAGGCCTTCCTGCGTTGCTGTGTCGATGTGACGCCGCATGTTGCTGGCGGCTTCTTCATCGATGACCGGGCCGACGTCGGTGCCGGGCTCCATGGGGTCGCCGATGACCAGCGAGTTGGTGCTGGCGACGAGTCGTCGGATGAAGGTCCGCGTGTGCTCGCCGCCGGGGGCTTGCGGGTCGACGACGATGCAGCGACTGCAGGCGCTGCACTTCTGGCCTTGGAAGCCGAAGGCGCTCAGGCGTGTGCCGAGGACTGCTTCGTCAAGATCGGCGCTGCTGTCGACGATGATGGCGTTCTTGCCGCCCATCTCGCAGACGACCTTCTTGACGTGGTGCTGCTCTTCGGGTGTCACGCCGGCGGCTTGGATGATGTCGAGCCCGACGGCCTTGCTGCCCGTGAACGCGAGGAGGGCCACGCGCGGGTCCCGCACGAGGGCGGCGCCGGTGGTCTCGCCGGGGGCGGGGCAGAAGTGCAGCGCCTCGGCGTGCGTGTGCCCGAACTCGGCGCGCATGGCGTCGGCGAGGATATCGAACCAGACCCTCGCGATGCCGGGTGTTTGCTCGGCGGGCTTTAAGATGACGGCGTTCCCCGTGACCAGCGCGGCCGAGGTCATGCCGCAGGCGATGGCGAGGGGGAAGTTCCAGGGCGCGATGACGACCGCGACGCCTCGGGGTTGGTACCAGGTCTCGTCGAGCTCGCCGATGAAGCGGCCCAGGCGTTGGCGCTCGAACAGGCGGACGGCCTCGCGGGCGTAATACTCGCAGAAGTCGATGGCTTCGGCGACGTCGGCGTCGGCGTTGCGCCAGTCCTTGCCGTTTTCCTTGATGATGATGCCGCTGAGCTGGTCGCGGCGCTCACGCATGGCTTGTGCGGCGCGCACGAGGACGTTGGCCCGCTTCACCGGATCGGCATCGCGCCACCCGAGGAACGCGCGCTCTGCGGCGTCGATCATCGCGGTGGCCTGCTCGGGCGTGTGGTCGTTGGCAACGCTCGGCACACTCGCGGTCTCGATGGCGGCCGCGAATCTGTCGCGCTGGGCCTGCTCGGCAAAGTCGCGCATCGGCTCGGTGGCGAAGGCCTTGCCGTCGCCGACGTCGGGGTGGGACACGCTGAGCTTGTGCCGCTCGGCCGCGAGCCTGTAGAGATCGTCGGCCTTGTCCTCGTCGCCGGGCTTGGGCGCGGGCTGGGCGAGGAGCGAGCCGGCGTCGGCCTCGTCGAGGAAGCCGGCCTTGAGCCAGCTCTCGTTGCTGGTGTTCTCGAGCAGTCGTCGCACGAGGTAGGCCATGCCGGGGATCATCTCGCCCACGGGCACGTACTCGCGGATGCGCAGGCCCATGTCGGAGGCGGCGTGCTTGAGCTGGTCGGCCATGCCGTGGAGCATCTGGAGCTCGATGGCGGTGCGCGGCAGCTTCTTGCTGTCGAGGTATGCGAGCGCCGCCGCGACCGAGCGGACGTTGTGCGAGCCGAGCGCAAGCTTGACCCCGCCTCGGCCGGGCTCGAGCGCTGTCGGGCCGATGCCTTCGGCCTCAGGGGCCGTGGGGCAGGCGTCGATGAACACCTTGCACATGTCTTCAAAGCACTGGTCGGTCTGCCACTTGGTGTTCCAAACGGGGCAGGGCCAGCCTTCTTGCTCGGCGTGGATGGTCTCGCTGTCCCAGTACGCGCCCTTGACGAGACGCACGGTGACGATGCGGCCTGTGCGCTTGGCCCACTCGCTGACGCGGTGCGCATCGCTCACGCCGCTCTTGAGGTACGCCTGCATCGCAAGGCCGGCCTGGAAGTCGACGGCCTCGCAGCAGCGGAAGAACAGCTCGAGGGTGAGGTCCTTGAGCGCGAAGTGCTCCATGTCGAAGTTGACGAACACGCCCTTGTCGCGGGCGCGTTCGAGGATCGGCACGATCCTGGACATCAGGTCGGCGATGGCGCCCTCGGTGTCGATAGGGTCGGCCTTGGCGCTCAGCGAGCTGATCTTGATCGAGACGTTCGTGCGCGGAATGGCACCCAGGTGGTCGCGTTCGAGCTGGGTGTTGGGCTTCCAGCCGCTGACGCTCTCGGGCAGGTTCTCAACGAGATCGAGGTACTTTGCCTTGTAGTCCTCGGCTTCGTCATCGCTGACGCAGGCTTCACCGAGCAGGTCGACGCTGAAGGCGATGCCGTCCTTCCAGAGCTTCTCGAGGCCGGGCAGCGCGCTCTTGGCGTCGGTGCCGGCGATGAACTTCTTGCCCATGCCCTCGATCTGCCCGGAGATCGTCTTGGTCATCAGCCCCTTGGCGAGGCTGCCGGCCTTGAGGCCCAGGTCCATGCCGGGGGGCATGGTGACGTGTTCCTGGTCGAGGTAGTCGACGAGGTGCTCGTGCACCATGTCGCTGGTGGTGAGCACAGGGAAGGTATCGACGAAGCGGAACATCTCGACCTTGAACCCGTGGTCGCGCATCGACCAGTCCATGAGCTTGTCGGAGTAGAAGCTCTTGCTCAGCAAGCCGGCCTTGTGCTTGCGGGCCCGGTCGAGCATGTCGCGGCCGATGGTGTCGATCTGCGGGTTTAGGGGGTTGGGCGCCACGGTTGTGCGGCGTGGTGCGGGCCGACCATTGGGGGCTGGCGATCCCGACGCGGGCGAGGGGTGGGGGACCACCACGGTGCGCGTCGGGGCGGTCGTAGGTCGGGCGGGCTTGCGGCTGAAGATGGGCATGGTCGCGTGGTGTCCTAACGCGCGAGAGCGCGGGGTGCGAGCGGATCACGGATTATACAGGGGCACGCCCCGGGCCTTCATGCCGTCCGAGGGTTGGCGGCATCGAGGCGTTCGCACGCGACGTACGATCCCGCAGTGCCACCTACCGAAGACCAGCCCGCTGCCCATCCAAACACGGTCCAGACTGAAGCCCCGGCCGTGCTCACGGTCGGGGTGTTCGACGGCGTCCATCTGGGGCATCGGGCCCTGATCGAGCGAGCATCAGCCATCGCCGAGCGGCACTCGGGTGGGGCGCGTGTTGTGGCCCTGGCGTTCGATCCCGCGCCAGCGGCCGCCCTGGCACCGGGCAGCGAGCCGCCGCGGCTGACGACCTTTGAGGACCGGGCCGACCTTCTCCTCGATGCCGGCGCGGACGAGGTGTTGCGGCTGACGCCGACGCGCGAGCTTTTGGGGCTGTCGCCCGAGGCATTCGTCGACGAAGTGCTCGTGCCGCTGCGACCGCTGGCCGTCGTCGAGGGGCCGGACTTCTGCTTCGGGGCGAGGCGGGCGGGCGACGTTGGCACGCTCGCGGAACTAGGCCGGTCGCGGGGCTTTGGCGTTGATGTGGTCGGGCCAGTCGAGGTCGATCTCGATGACCAGACGGTGGTGCCGGCGCGGAGCACGCGCGTGCGGTGGCTGCTGGAGCGCGGCCGCGTCGCCGACGCGGGTCGCGTGCTCGGGCGGGCGTACGAGCTGGCGGGCGAGGTTATGCGCGGCGACCAGCGTGGGCGGACGATCGGCTTCCCAACCGCGAACGTTGCCGTTGAGACGATGGCGCCTGGAGATGGTGTCTACGCATGCTTTGCGACGCTCGCCGATGGCGAGGTGATTCCCGCAGCTGTCAATGTCGGTGAGCGGCCGACATTCGACGGCCTCGAACGGCGTGTCGAAGTCCACCTGTTGGGCTATGGGCGGGCCGGCAGCGATCCTGAATATGGCTGGCCTTTGCGGCTGGCGTTTGTCTCGAGGCTGCGCGACCAGGTTCGTTTCGGATCGATTGAAGCTCTCAAATCCCAGCTCGATCGCGATGTTGCGCGGGCGGCCGATGTTCTGGGGACGACCAGACCCGCATGGATGCAGGAGCGTGTGACCGCATGAGCAGCGCGATGGAAAGCGCCGTGTACGAATCGACCGTCGGGCCCGATGAGCTTGCCGAGTGGCTGCGCGGCACGAAGCGGCTGCTACTGGTCACGCACGTACGACCCGATGGCGACGCGGTGGGCAGCACGCTCTCGATCGCGAGGTGCGCTGCACAGATCGGTATTGAGGTCGGCCTGGCGTATGCCGGAGAACTACCGCCTTGGATGGGCGAGATTCTCGGTGACACACCGTGGGTGCACCTCGACGCGGGCGATCCGCCGCCGCTGTTCGATAAGTGCCTGATCTGCGATACGGGCGCGTGGGGGCAGCTCGAGCCGTATAAGCCGTGGATCGCGGGCAAGACCGACACAGTGGCGATCCTCGATCACCATCGCAGCGGCTCGCCGGAGATCTCCGAGACGCGTTGGGTCGACAGCGAGTCGGCCGCGGCGTGCGAGATGAGCGCGCAGATCTGCACGCGGCTGCTGGGTGTTGATTCAGTATCGAAGCTGCCGCTCGACGTCGCCGTGCCACTCATGCTCGGGCTCGGGACGGACACGGGTTGGTTCCGCCATCCGAGCGTCACGCCGCACGTGCTCCGTCTGGCGGCGGACTTGGTTGAGGCAGGGGCCGAGCATCCCAAGCTCGTGAAGATGACGATGCTTAGCGATCCGCCGCAGCGGCTCAAGCTGCTGTCGAAGGCGATGGCGTCGCTGAGCCTGCACGAGGATGTCGGCGTGGCGGTGATGAAGGTATCTGCGGAAGATCTGAGCAGCATCGGCGCGAGCCCGGGCATGACCAGCGGCTTCGCCGATCCGGCGCTGGCCGTTCGGAGCATCAAGGTGGCGGCGGTGCTCGTTGAGCTGCCGCCCGATGGCGCGGGGCGGTCGTTGGTCAAGATCAGCCTGCGGAGCAAGATCGATGGGCCGGACGTGGCCAAGATCGCCGGCCAATTTGGTGGCGGTGGCCATATTCGTGCGGCGGGGGCGCGCAGCGAGTTGGGGTTGGACGGCACCGAGAAGAAGCTCCTCGAATTGCTCTCGCAGAGCGCCGAGTCGTGAGCGAGCGGGGGCCGCAGCGAGCGAAGCCCGGGCCGCCGCGATGGCAGGACGTCGCCGGCGATCCGAAAGTACGCCCGGGCAAGCGTCCGCCGATGCGGCCGATGACGACCACGCTCTGGGCGTACCCGAGCCAGCACTACGACGGCGCGAAGACCGTCCAGGGCGACAAAACGTATACGGGCGGCACGCCGAGTTGGGTGATCTGGCAGCTTCTCACTCGGTACACACGCGAGGGCGACACCGTGCTCGACCCGATGTGCGGCGGCGGGACCACGCTGGACGTGTGCGCCGACATTGGTCGCGTTGGTGTGGGCTACGACCTTGTGCCGAGCCGGCCCGACATCAAGCAGAGCGACGCCCGCGGCCTCCCAATGAAGGACGACTCGGCGGATTTCGTGTTTCTTGATCCGCCGTACTCGACCCACATCGATTACAGCAACCACCCCGATTGCATCGGCAAGCTCGATTCGAGCGAGGCGGCGTACTACGAGGCGATGGCGGGCGTTTTCGACGAGGTGTACCGCGTGCTCCGCGATCGGCGGTACATGGCCGTGTACATCAGCGACTCGTGGCGGAAACAAAGGGGTGTGGCTGGTGGCGTGTTCATGCCCATAGGTTTCGAGCTCTTCGCGATGCTCCGCGAGAACTTTCGACCGATCGATGTCGTTTGCGTCGTGCGCCGAAACTCGAAGCTTCGCCAGGGCAATCGACACATGGCGGCGGCGAAGGACAACTTCTTTATTCGGGGGTTTAACTACCTCTTGATCTTCAAGAAGGAAGAGGCGTGATCGACGAACCGAAGGAGGACGCGGTCACACGCCTGATGCGTTGGTACGCGAGTCAGTGCGACGGTGAGTGGGAGCACGAGTACGGGCTTGGCATTGAGTCGATGGACAACCCTGGTTGGATCGTGCGGATCGACCTGGCCTACACAGGAGTCGAGCCCGCGGCTATCGAGACGCTTTCGAAGCATCGGAGCGAGCACGATTGGATTGAGTGCTCCATCAAATCCGGGTGCGCGTTCACGCCAGATGGGGAAGGCCTTGCCCATTTCGTCGGAATGGGCGGCCTGCATAATCTTGCAGAGATCATCGAGTACTTCCTTCAGCACACGTACAGCTCGTAGCAGAAGTGAGCGGGGCTCTGAATGGATAAGCCGGTGTTCGTCGCGTCGATTCCCAAGGCCGGGACGTACTTGATGGCGGCCATTCTGGGGGAGATGGGGCTGCGCGACCTCCAGCGCCACGTGTATCCCGACGCGTACCACGACTGCGCGCAAACCTTCTACAAGGACGGCAACAAGGGGCTGCCGACTGAGGTGCGGCGTCCGATCGAGAAGTTCGCCGAGGACGCTGGGCCGGGGGGGTTGCGGTCGGCACGTGCACTGCGGCCGACGCGAGCGGCAGGCGCTGCGAGGCTGCAACGTGGTATTCCTCGTGCGTGAGCTGCGTGAGGTCACGATCTCAGCGATGCGATTCCAAGCGCAGACCGGTCGAGATACGGACCGGTGGACCACGATCGAAGATCCGGCAGAAAAGCTGCTTGCCTACCTCGAAAAGTACGACACCGTTCTCGAGCGTGCACGGCACATGGTGGATTGGCGATGGCACGCGAGCGTCATGCTCGATTTTCGGGAGCTTCGCCGGCCCACGGTGATCGAGCGGCTCGCGGGCTGGCTGGGTGCTCCCATCGAGGATGCTGGCGCCATCGTTCAGCGAGCGCAGTCGCGAGAGACGCTCACCAAGGTGCCCGCCGCGACGACAGGCTATTGATCAAACGCGGCCGAGCGACTATTCATCGAAAGAGGCGGGCCAGACCTCAACCATGCCTTCGGATACGACGACTCGGCAGCAGCACGAGGCATTGCTCTGGCGGGCTCCGCTTCAGAAGCCGGGGTCATGTAACGTTCGGACGATCTTGGTGTCCAAGACATCGCGGGCGTCGACGCGTCGCGAGCGCATCGCTTCTATCGACATCCTTCGTTGAAGGCGTTCTGGAACTCGAGGAAATCGAAGATCGTCAGCTGCCCGTCGTAGTCGTAGTCGGCGGAAAGATCGCCGGTATCAAAGGCGTTCTGGAAGGACAAGAAGTCCAGGAAGTTGATGTTTCCCGAGCGGTTAAAGTCGCCTCGGCACGCTAGGCCCAGGCCTTGAGGCGTAGGCGTGGTGCCTCGGTACGTCCGAATTGGCCGGCCCGTGTCGGGATTGAGGATGTGGACGATGCCCGGGATCTCGGTTAGCACGAGGTTGCCGTCGACGTCGAACGCGAGCCCGCGCGGCACGTTGTCCATCAGGATGCCCGTGTCCAAAAATCCGACCACGAAGCCCGTCGATGGATCGATGCGGATGAGATCGGGCGTGGTTCCGCCGCCTGCCGAGGTGATCGCAAGGAACCGGTCCTCGTCGGGGCAATAGTCCATGCCGTAGATGACCGGAGAGCGCGGGGCGCCCGGAACACGCGTCACGGCGCCGGTGGTCAGGCTGACGGTGCCCAGCCGGTTGAGATCGTCGAACCCATAGAGCCGACCGCCCGGGCCGAAGCTGAGCGAGCCGTCGATGCCCAAGCCCGGCCCGATGTATGTCGCCCGGCCAGTGCGTGGGTCGACGGAGGACAGCCCGCGATCGCCCGACGGGGAGTTGTTCTGCACGTAGATCGCGCCGCGGCCGCTGACGGCCATGGACACCGGCGTCAGGAAGCGCGTGGGGCTTGGGTTCAGCGGGCCGATCACGTACTTGGTGCGGCCCGTGTCGCTATCCCACAGATACAGGTTGTCCGAGCCGGCGTCGACCGCCCACATCTCGTCGGCCACCGCCAAGGTTGCCACGCCGATGGCCGTGACGCTCGTGATGAACGAGACGTTCACCCTGAGAATCTTGTCTAGCTTGCCCATAAAGCCCCCTCTCGCGCGAGGTCGCACTCGTGTCCGTTGAGGGTACTCGAAAAGGACGGGGCCACCAAATGAATTTCTCAGCCACACCCCGCGTCGAACGCGTTCTGGAACGCCAGGAAGTCGAACAGCGTGAGGCTGCCGTCGCCGTCGAAGTCTGCGGTGGGGTCGCCGGCGTCGAAGAGGTTCTGGAATTCGAGGAAGTCGAAGAGCGTGAGTACGCCGTCGCCGTCAAGGTCGGCCGCGCACGGCGCGGCTCCGCGTCCATAGATCACCACGCCCGCGCCGCGGCCCTCCGTTCCATCACGAAGCCCATCGGGCGCGCCGAGCACGACATCCGGCCGGCCATCCGCATTGAAGTCCCCACCAGTTGAGAGCGAGGTGCCCATCCGACTGTCCACGATTCCTTGGATTCGAACGATGCTGTCGGCGCTCGTCTCTCCAAGACTGACCGTGGCGTCGAACGGCGTCTCTCGGCCATACACGATGAATGCAGCACCCCTTCCCGCAAGGTATCCGCCGCAGTAATAGCACCCGTAGTAGTAGCCCTGGAACGGCGCGCCAACGACGAGGTCCTCAAACCCGTCTCCGTTCACATCGCTCCCTCCGGCGACCGCTGTTCCGGTGCGCTCGTACACAGAGGCACCGGTGATACGGAAGCCATCACTCCCATCGAGATCCGCGAGCGCGATCTCGGGCGGGAAGCCAACCTCGCGACCGAAGCCCACGTACGCGTATCCCTCATACAGCAGGCCACCGCTCGGGGATCCGATCGCCACGTCATCGATGCCGTCGCCGTTGAGGTCGCCCGCCGCGGACACCGCCGCTCCGGTTTGGTCATACGGATTGGCTCCACGAATCGCAAAGCCGTTCGTGCCGTCCAATTGAGCCGTAGAGATGCTCGTGGGGAACGCATCGCGTCGCCCGAGTATGACGTACGCGGTTCCGTCCGCAACCGTGCCATCCCGAACGCCGTACGTCGCGCCGACCACCGCGTCGTCGACTCCGTCGCCGTTGACATCGCCCGCGGCAGCCACCGAGTATCCGAGGCGACCATCGACTTCGCTCGCAGACAGTGCGAAGCCGTTGTCCCCGTCCAGCTCGGCAAGGGAGACTACCGGATCAAAGCCGTCACGCGAGCCAAACACAACGTATGCGGCGCCAACGGAGCGATCGGGGCCATCGACGAGCACCGCGCCGATGATCACGTCGTCCACGCCATCATCGTTCAGGTCGCCGACGCCGGCAACCGCGCTTCCACTGAGATCTCCTTCGCTCACACCCTGGATGCGGAATCCGTTGGTGCCATCGAGGTCGTCCGGGCTGAGTACGGCGGGAAAGCCGTCGCGCCGGCCGAAGACAACGTAGCTCTCGCCCGAATCAACGCCCGCCACATCGGCTCTCGGCGCACCGATGAGGATGTCGTCGATGCCGTCTCCGTTGACATCGCCCGCACCGCTTACTCTGCCAAGCTGATCGTCAGCAGCCGCTCCACGAATGGTGAATCCGTTTGCGCCGTTGAGTCCGATGACCGATGCCGCGATGGGAGTCCTGCCTGCAACGCCGAAGACGACGTAGGCCTCACCCGAGCGGGCCACGCCGCCGGCATCAACACGATCGGCGCCGAAGACGACGTCATCCACACCATCCGCATTCACATCGCCGGCGATCGCAACGCTCCCACCGAGGCCGCCGAGGACCTGCCGGCCCACGATCTGCCACGCCGTGCCCGAGGATTGCAGGCTCGCGAAGGTCTGGGAGCTTGCCCAGGGCTCTGCGAGCGGATCACCCTGTGCCATCGCCGCCACCGGCAGCCCTGCCGAGACGATCAGCACCACGCCACGCTCACCCAAACCTGCCCGCATCTCGCGCCTCCACCACTGTTTCGTAACTCGCTGCCTCATTCGAATACGTTGCCAGAATTGACCCGGTTGTTCACGGTCTTTCCTCGCGGCTTCACGAATCGCCTCAGCCGCAGCCCGCGTCGAACGCGTTCTGGAATGCCAAGAAGTCGAACAGCGTGAGGCTACCGTCGCCGTCGAAGTCGGCGAGGGGGTCGCCGGCGTCGAAGAGGTTCTGGAATGCCAGGAAGTCGAAGAGCGTGAGTTCGCCATCGCCGTCGAGGTCTGCAGGGCATGCGGGCGCACGCCCGAAGACGACGTACCCGTTGTTTATCTGGTTGTAGCCCTTGAACATCATGTCATCGATGCCGTCGCCGTTGATATCCGTTCCACCCGCGACCTGCGTTCCGAAGTAGATACCGTCGGCATTCCCGTCAAACCGAATTGCCGACTGACCATCGGGGTTCGTGAGATCGATGACGGGGTCGAACCCGTCGCCACGCCCGAAGACGACGTAGGCGGCACCCCGCCCGTAGTCGAAGTACCCTCCGACGCGAGTGGTGCCACGGGATTCTGCGCCGATGAGCACGTCGCCGAACCCATCGCCATTGACATCGCCCGCGAATCGCACCGTGCTGCCACTCTGGCCGTTGTCGCCATCGACACGCACGCCATCGGTCCCGTCGAGCGTCGACACGTCCAGACGCTCTGGAAAACCGTCGGTTCGACCGAAGACGATGAACGACCGGCCACCGGACAGCAGTGGTGGAATGGCAGAGCCGGCGGAACGCGATGAGACGACGAGGTCGTCGACACCATCGCCGTTGACGTCGCCGCCGATCGCGTGGATCGGTCCGAGCGGTACACCAGGCCCGCCCTCGATCACGAAGCCGTCCGCACCGTCGATGTCATCGGTGTCCAGGTCGGCCTCGAAGACGCCATCGGCCCGGCCATAGAGAGCCCACGCCACGCCGTCGCGCAGCGAGCCAAAGAGCACGTCGTCGACGCCGTCGCCATTTACATCGCCGCCATCGGTCACCGAGCGCGAGAACCACCCCATCTGCTGGTTCTCAATCTGACCATTGAATCGGAACCCGTTCGTTCCGTCGAGGTCGCTCCCCGAGACAACGGCGGGGAACGGATCGGTGCCGCCAAAAAAGATGTACGCCCGGCCCGCATCGACGCGACCGTCGACGTCCTCCCATCTCGCGAAGACGCCGATGTCATTGGTCCCGTCGCCATTCAGGTCTCCGACGGTAGCGACGATGGCGCCGAAGCCTGCTCGACCAACAACCTGATCGCTGGCGATGGGTTCGAGCAGGAAGCCGTTGGAACCGTCGAGGTCGCGAAGGTCGACCACCGATGGGAAGCCGCCAGACGCCGCGTCGCGCCCAAAGACCACGTAGGCCCTGCCGTGCCAGTCCGCGCCCGGTTCGCCCGAGCCATACCCGCCCCGCCCGGGAGCGCCGATGACCATATCGTCCAGGCCGTCGCCGTTGACATCACCCGCGCCCGCGGGTGCGACGAGGCCGTCAAACGCGATGAAGCTCTCGAGTCGGAACCCGTCCGTTCCGTCGAGGTCATCGAGGATAACGGGGTTGGCAAACCCGTCGGCGCTGCCGAAGATGACGAACGCGACGCCGGCCTTCTCGGGGCCTGGCCCGGAGTATGGCACATCACCGACCGCGATGTCGCCAAATCCGTCACCGTTGATGTCGCCGATCAGTTCGATGACGTTCGTACCGACGTCCCGGCCTCCAAAGCGAAAGCCGGTGACGCCGTCCGTGAGGGTGTCGATGGTGCTGATCGCCTCGAACGGTTCGCGCAGTGGGTCGCCCTGGGCCATCGCCGCCATCGGCAATCCGGCCGCCACGATCAGAATCGCTGCGTGGTTCGTATTCCGATCTCGCACCGCGAGCCTCCTCTTCCCTTGGACCAGACTAATCTTGTAGACGGACGACTTGAACACGATGCCGCGTTCATGTGGGTTTCTTCAGTCTTCACATCCTCGCTACGGGCGGCCCGTATCGAAGGCGTTCTGGAAGGCGAGGAAGTCGAAGAGTGTGAGACTGCCGTCGCCGTCGAAGTCGGCGAGGGGGTCGCCGGCGTCGAAGAGGTTCTGGAAGGCGAGGAAGTCAAAGAGCGTGAGTTCGCCATCGCCGTCGAGGTCGGCGACGCAAGGGACCGACCGACCGAAGATGACGTGGGCGCTCCCGGTCCTCGATGTGGCGAAGGGCTGGCCGACCACCATGTCATTGCGTCCGTCGCCGTTCACATCGCCCGCGCTATCGACGGACCAGCCGCTCTGTCCCGAACCGGAGCCGATGACGACGAAGCCACGCGTTCCCTCGATGGTGTCGAGGCTGAGCTGGTCGTCGAAGCCGTCGGAGCGTCCGTAGATGACGTAGGTAGCGCCCTTGCCGAACCGGCCGTAGCAGCCGCTTCCGTACCTGACGCACCTCCAGCCGAACAGGCGAGCACCAACGATGACGTCGTCGAGCCCATCGCCGTTGACGTCGCCGGCCGGGCCGACGGAGCTCCCGCTTTGGATCGCCTCGGAGCGAGCCTCGATGCGGAAGCCCCGATCGCCAGTGAGTTCTGAGGCAGAGATGGCCGCATCGAATGGGCCGGCCTTGCCGAACATCACAAATGAACGGCCGCGTTGGTAGTACTCGTAGTACGAGCCCTGTCGGACCGAGCTCGCGATGATGTCGTCAAATCCATCGCCGTTTACATCGCCGGCTGATGCGACTGCGTGGCCGAGGCCTCGGCCGAAGGACGGGTTGATACGGAAGCCATCAGAGCCATCGAGGCTGCTGAGTTGCACCTGCGGGCTAAAGCTCCCTGAGCGACCGAAGATGACATCCACGCCGCCCTGATCAACGCCGCGGCCCAGGATCATGTCTGGGATGCCGTCGCCGTTGATATCGCCCGCGCTTGCGACGGCATCGGTCGAGCGGCTGAGGTTCGATGCGTCGGGGATGATGAACCCGGTCTCGCCATCGAGTTCGTTCTGGTCGACGACGGCGGGAAACCCGTCTTCGCGTCCGAACACCACGTACGCCCGGCCTCGCCCCGGTTCGCCGATCATGACGTCGCTAGTTCCATCACCGTTGACATCGCCGACGCCGGCCACCGACCAACCAAATTGGGCACGCTCGGTCTCGCTCCGCATCCGGAAACCGTCGGAGCCATCCAGTGCGGTCAGGTCGACCTCTTCGGGGAAGCCGTCGGCCCTTCCGAACAGGACATAGACCTCGCCAGCGGAGGCACCGGGGCCGTAAGGAACAACTGGATTGCCGAAAATCACGTCATCGATGCCATCGCCGTTGACGTCTCCGGCTGGTGCGACGGAAGGAGAGACGAAGGACGCACCCGTGCTGCGACTAATGGCCGCGAAGCCCTGATCTCCCAGAACATCGACCACGGATCGAGTCTGGGACACTGCTTCGCGACTGCCATAAACGATGAACACCCGGGACAAGTCGTACCCACCCGTGCCCGACCCGGATATGGCCGTGACGGCGAGGTCATCGATGCCGTCGGCGTTGATGTCACCGACGCCCGCGACGTCCGAGCCGACGAAGTCCCGATCGAGCGTTCCGACGATGGCGAATCCGCTCTGGCCATCCAGTTCCGTGAGATCCCATCGTGCCGGGAACGGCTCGGTGAGCGGGTCGCCCTGGCCCATCGCCGCCACCGGCCAACCGGCCGCCGCCACAAGCACCGTCACGCCCAACGCCGCCGCTCGCTCGTTGTTCCGTCCGCGCATCGCGCACCTCCATCGCATTGTCATCTACCGACTCTGCGAATAAATTACCAGAAACGGCGCGGGTTGTCAAGGTGTTTTTATCGGGTCTTCGCGAATCTTCTTAGCCGCAGCCCGCGTCGAAGGCGTTCTGGAAGGCCAAGAAGTCGAACAGCGTGAGTCGGCCGTCGCCGTCGAAGTCGGCAACGGGGTCGCCGGCGTCGAACAGGTTCTGGAACTCAAGGAAGTCGAACAGGGTGAGGCGGCCATCGCCGTCGAGGTCTGCTTGGCACGCCGCGCCTCGGCCGTAGACGATGTACGCCGCGCCGGTGAAGTCGAAGGGCGTGGGCGAGACGCCCGGGGCACCGATGACGAGGTCGCGGCGTCCATCACCGTTGATGTCTGTTGGCATGGTGTTGCTGCCGGCCACGCCGGTACGCAGGATGTGACCCGTGCCCGGTGCATCGAAGTATGCGCCCCTGCCTTCGGCCGCGAGTTCATCGGGCTCCAACTCGGGGTCGAATGGTCCGGCCGAAGCCACATCGCGCCCCAGCAGCAGGAACGCGTCGCTCTCGCCGGGCATCGCGATGATCAGATCATCGAGGCCGTCATCTGTGACGTCTCCTGCGGCGCTGACGGTGAACCCGGCCATCGCGCGCTGTGACGGGCCGCTGAGGACGAAGCCATCATCGATGCTGAGGCTGTCAAGGGCCATCGACGCGGGGAACGACGAACCCGAAGCTCGCCCGAAGACGACGTACACGCGGCCATGATCGGTGCCGGGCCAAGACGTGGATCCGTACCGAGTGTGGCTCGCGCCCGGAGCGCCGAATGCGAGGTCCGCGATGCCGTCGCCGTTGAGGTCTCCCGCGCCACAGACCGATGCGCCAAGGCGCGCGTCGAAGTTCGTGATGTCGAGCGCGAATCCCCGTGTGCCGTCGAGCGTGGAGAGTTGCAGCTCGTCTGAGAACGGATCTCCGGCGCCTCGTCCGAAGACCACGTGCGCCCGGCCGCCGTTCACGGAGTAGCACTCGTACGGATCGCCCCCATAGCAATACTGCTGCCGGTTGGCCCCGCTCGAACCGATGGCGATGTCATTGAACCCATCACCATTGATGTCGCCGACGCCGGCGACCGAGCGACCCGCCCGATCGAACGAATCGGCACCGACGATCCTCAGTCCCTCGTCGGGCGGCAGGGTGTCCAGCTCAAGTTCGGCGGGGAAGCCGCCGACGCGCCCGAAGACCACGTACACCGCGCCAGGAGATCCAAACGGCCGTCCACCCAGGTTGTTCGGAGAGCCGAGCGCGAGGTCATCGATGCCATCGCCGTTCACATCTCCGAGTCCGGCGACGCTCGCGCCGACCTGTGCGCAGTGCGTTCCGCTGCTAATGGGCTGGCACACGTCGGGAATCTGGAAGCCCGCTACGCCGTCGAGATCCTCGACAACGAGCCGATCCGGGAACGCCTCACCGCCGCCCGAAACATCACGCCCGAAGATGACGGCGGCGCCACCCATGCCGGACGACGAGTACTGGTGCGTGCCCGAGTCGCCGATCACCAGGTCGTCGAGCCCGTCGCCGTTGATGTCGCCCGCGGCCGAAACCGCGTAGCCCATCGGCCGCTCCGGATCGATCGATCCGATGCGGAATCCGTCCGAGCCATCGAGTGACGCCAGGTCGATGTCGGCATCGAGCCCGCCAACGCGCCCGAAGACGACGTAGGCCTCGCCGCCGCGGCGGAACCGGCGGTAGCCCTCGCTCGCGAGCGCGCCGATGGCGACGTCCGCGAGGCCATCGCCGTTGAGGTCGCCCGCGATGGCCACCGAGAATCCGAGCTTCTCGAATTCACTGAGCCCTAACGCGGAAGCGCCGAGCGAGCCATCGCCACCGGCGGCCGACGAGAGCGTTTCCAGGTCGAGCCGTTCGGGGAAGGGCTGGGCCAGCGGGTCGCCCTGGGCCAGAGCCGGTCCGGTCGCGATCGCGAGGCCGGAAACGGCGAGGAGTGTGCGGGTCTGAGACGGCGTCGATCCGTGGCGTGGCATGGCGGTCCCCCTGCAGCCCATAGTCTACCGGAGGAGGGCGGGCGTCCCAAGGGCATTTTGGGGGTGGAGGCCCGGACCCGCGGCGCGCGAAACGGCGATCCCGTCCATCGCGGTTTCCGGGATCACGTGGATCGATAAGGGGCCGCCCTAGCACCCGGCGTCGAAGGCGTTCTGGAAGGCGAGGAAGTCGAAGAGGGTGAGGGCGCCGTCGCCGTCGAAGTCGGCAACCGCGACACCAACGGGCCAGAGCCCGGCGTCTCGCACCACCTTGGGTGCGAAGATCTCGATGGGGTCGCAGTCCTTGGCGAGCGTGATTGCAGGAAGGGCGACGGCGAGTGCTGCTCCAGCGAGGCGGGTGGCGGGCATCTCGGGGCTCCTCTGGGCCGCACCATACCAGCAACCGACGGTTCGTGCAAGAGGAACCCAAGCGGCGAGGCATTCACCGGATCGACGAGGGCACGCATCGCCGCTCTCTGGGAGGCACCGGCGGCCCGCGTGGCCACCAACCGAGTTTCGCAGGACATCAGCCAAGCCCACCGCGCCACTATGGAGGCCCCCGATGCCATCACCGCGTCCTTACTTGCCCTCACCGAAGCCCCCGAAACGATCACCGGCGCAACGGACGAAGCCACCGCGGGCTTCCGCGGCATCATCGGAGCCTTCCATGCAACCACCGAAGAGCGCGCGCGCTCGATTCTTCGGACCTTGCGGGCGTTCTCGGACGCCGGACGCGCACGGGTTGCGCGATCGGCGGCATTCGGCGTCGAGTTCGGCCTCGGATTGAACCCCTGCGCTCATAGCCCGGACATCGCATCTGGCCATCTCACGCCGTCGAGGCAATCTTGGTTTTCGGATTGGGGGTCCGACATCGCCGTGTCAGGAGTTCGCGTCGTCACGGTCTGCGGCCTCGCCGCCCACCGATGCGGTGGCGTCCACCTTGAACCAGCGGCCGAAGCGGACGCAGACCTTCGCGGATCCGCGGATGCTTGCGATGAGGGTGTCAGTTGCCGAATCAGCAAGCTGCTTTACCGCTGTGGACAGGTCGTCGAGTGCGCCCAGATGGATCTGTGTCCGGCTCGCCTTCCAGCCGTCGGGTGACTCGATCTTCGCGCGATCGATGCGAGTGCGTACCCGCTCGTCCGCTTCGGGCATCACCCTGTCGGCGATCTGTCGGATGTCTCGCGATCGTGTTGTTGGCGTGGTCGGCTCGGGCGGATGCTCGGCGGCCTTGGCATCGAGACCGAGTTCCTCTAGCCGACGCCTCAGATGATACTCGATCGACTTGAGCCGGCGAATCTCCTCGGCGTCGGCGGGCGATGTGCCGTCGGCGTTGTCCTTCGGACCGAGCCGGAATTCGTTGAATTCGCCGGGCTCGGCGTCGTCGCGCGGTGGGTCGCCGGGAGGGTGCTCGCTCATGGCGCACCCCCGGTCGTCGCGGGCTCCGGCTCATCTGCGTCGATGGGCGACTCGTCCTCGACAAACTCGGGCGCCGTCGAGGCGTCGTCCAGGATGCGCAGCCCGTTGCCGCCCATAGCGACATGGAGCGCGCTCATCTCGGCGAATAGGGCCACGACATGCTGGTTGAATTCCCGGGACTCTCGCTTTTTCAGGCCTGGTGGTGTGCGGATCTCGGCCTTCAGGGCGTACTCCCCCTCCGAGGGTGGTGGGTCTGCCGGCCAGCCCACTGGCGCGCCATCAGGCCACAGCGGGCCGAAGAATTGGGGAGGCCAATTGATATCTTTGCTCCGACCGTGTTCGGCGAAGAGCAACTCATAGTCTTGACGTATTCCGTGACACACAGCTTTCTCGAAACCAGACTCGCCACGGTCCGCAAATCTTGCAGCGTCACCAGCAGAATACACGGCTCCTCGCATGGCGTCACGCAGAGTCTCAGGATGCCAGTCTGTGTTCTTTAGTACGCGTTTCTCTACAGCATGAGGGTTCGCGTTTCCTTGTCGCTCAATCTCGTGTGACGCTGAGTAAACTGCAATGAGTCCCTTAGCGACAAATGACACAGCTTCAATGGCAGACCCAATCAGATCGTCATTGCTATGGGCATAGGTTCCGGGAAACTGTTCGGCGTGTTCAATGGCCCTCTCGGCCCAATTAATGTGTTCTTCTGGTACCTCGCTCCACACAGAACTGAAAAGCGGTTGTAATCGCCTTCCACAGCGGGCGGCCAATGCCACCTGCGCGGCAACAGGCAACCGTTCTAATTCATCCGAGGTGGGGAGTTGTTGTCGGTCCATCTATAAATTCTAGTCGCAGTCGTCGCACTTAATTGTGCCCCGGCAGCGGGAACCCGCCACACAACTGCCGCACTTCTTCACGCACGGCCGACGCCTCGGCGTCGAGCTCGGCCTCGCCCTTGAGCCCTGCGGTCAGCACGCGGTCGATGAAGGCGGCGACCTGGCGCATCTCGGCCTCGCCGAAGCCGCGGGTCGTCACGGCGCACGCGCCCAGGCGGATGCCGCTGGTGACCTTCGGCGGGCGCGGGTCCTGGGGCACGCCGTTCTTGTTGCAGATCAGGCCGCCCCGCTCGAGCCAGACCTCCGCGTCGGCGCCGGTGAGCTCGGCGTCCTTCGTACGCAGGTCGACCAGCATGACGTGGTTGTCGGTGCCGCCGCTGGTGATGCGGTAGCCGTGCTCGACCAGCGCGGCGGCGAGCGTCCGCGCGTTGGCGACGACCTGCTGCACGTAGGCCCTGAACTCGGGCTTGAGCGCCTCGCCGAACGCGACGGCCTTGGCGGTGACGATGTGCATGAGCGGGCCGCCCTGCGTGCCGGGGAAGACGGCGCGGTTGAGCTTCTTGATCATGTCCTCTTCGTTCGTGAGGATCAGGCCGCCGCGGGGGCCGCGGAGCGATTTGTGCGTGGTCGTCGTCACGAGGTGCGCGTGGGGAAACGGCGACGGGTGCGCCCCGCCGGCGACCAGCCCGGCGATGTGCGCGATGTCGGCGAAGAGCAGCGCGCCGACCTCGTCGGCGATCTCGCGGAACCGCTTGAAGTCGATGACGCGCGGGTAGGCCGAGTACCCGCACATGAGGACCTTGGGCTTGTGCTCGCGGCAAACCTCGGCGACCTTGTCATAGTCGATCTGCTCGAACTCCGGGTGGCTCTCGTCATAGTGCAGCGGGTAGTGCACGGGGTTGAACCACTTGCCGCTCATGTTGACCTTCAGCCCGTGGCTCAGGTGCCCGCCGTCGGCGAGCACGAGCGAGGCGAAAGTGTCGCCGGGCTTGAGCAGCGCGAGGAACGCGGCGGCGTTGGCCTGCGCGCCCGAGTGGGGCTGCACGTTGGCGTAGTTGCAGCCGAAGAGTTCCTTGGCCCGGTCGATCGCCAACTGCTCGACGGCGTCGTGGTGCACGCAGCCGCCGTAGTAGCGGGCGCTCGGATAGCCCTCGGCGTACTTGTTGGTCATGCACGAGCCCGCGGCGGCCATGACCGCCGGCGACGCGTGGTTCTCGCTGGCGATCAGCTCGATGGTCGTGGCCTGCCGCTCGGCCTCGGCGTCGAGGATGGCGGCGACATCGGGATCCTGGCCGCGGATGAGATCGACGCCGGCGTCATGAACGGAGTGCTGGGCTGTGGTCATGGCCCAGTATAGGTTTGGGGGCTCTACAGTGGCCCCATGGCCGACCACGCCGGGACCATCCCCAAGACCAACTCCAAGGCGGAGGCGAACACCCGCCACGAGGTCCGCAACTGGATCGGTGGCGAGGCCCGGGTGGCGGCCGGCACGATCGAGAACACCGACCCGGCGACCGGCGCGGCGATCGGCCCCGTGCCCGATAGTGCTCCTGACGATGTCGATGTGGCGGTGGCAACCGCGACCGCGGCATTCGAGGGCTGGGCCGGCCTCTCGGGCGAAGACCGCGGTGCCATGCTGCACGACCTGGCCGACGCCGTCGAGGCCGACCTCGACCGCTTCGCCCACGCCGAGTGCGTCGACAGCGGCAAGCCGATCGCCGTCGCGCGGTCGATCGACATCCCCCGGTCGGTGCGCAACCTCCGGTTCTTCGCCGCCGCCGCGAGCCAGTACGCCAGCGAGAGCCACGACGTCCCCAGGCAGATGCTGGGCTACACGCTCCGCCAGCCCAAGGGCGTGGTGGGGGCCATCAGCCCGTGGAACCTGCCGCTGTATTTGTTGACGTGGAAGATCGCGCCGGCGCTCGCGGCCGGCTGCACCGTGGTCGCCAAGCCGAGCGAGCTCACACCGACGACCGCGAGCATGCTGGGCGAGAAGGCCGGCGAGGCCCTGCCGCCGGGCGTGCTCAACATCGTGCATGGCCGTGGGGAGCCTGCGGGTGCCAGCATCGTGACGCACCCGGGCGTTGCCGCGATCACGTTCACCGGCTCGACCAAGGTCGGCCGCTGGATCGGCGAGACCTGCGGCCGCGACCTCAAGCCCTGCTCGCTCGAGCTCGGCGGCAAGAACCCGTTCGTTGTGTTCGATGACGCCGACATCGCGAAGGTCTCAGAGCATATCGCGCGGGCGGCGTTCAGCAACCAGGGACAGATCTGCCTGTGCGGCTCTCGCGTGCTCGTGCAGGCCGGCGTGTACGACGCGGTTGTCGAGCGGCTCATCGCGGATGCCAAGGCACTCGTGCCCGGTGATCCGCTCGAACCCGAGACTCGTTTCGGTGCGCTCGTAAGCCACGACCATCGGGACAAGGTCGCCGGCTACGTCGAGCGGGCTGTCGCCGATGGTGCTCGCGTGCTCGCTGGCGGTGGGGTGCCCGAGACGTTGCCCGATCGCGTGAGACAAGGCGCCTTCTACCTGCCCACCGTGCTCAATCACGTTCGCCAGGACTGCGCGATCATCCAAGAAGAGGTCTTCGGTCCCGTGTGCACGGTGCAGAAGTTCGAGACCGAGGCCGAGGCGATCGAACTGGCCAATGGCACGCCCTACGGCCTCGCCGCGAGCGTGTGGACGGAGAGCCTGACGCGAGCCCACCGCGTGAGCGCCGCCCTCGAAAGCGGCATCGTGTGGGTCAACTGCTGGATGCTCCGCGACCTGCGCACACCCTTTGGCGGCGTCAAGCAGAGCGGCGTGGGGCGTGAGGGCGGCTGGGAGGCGATGCGGTTCTTCACCGAGCCGAAGAGCGTCACGATCAATCTGGGAGAGTGAGCCGTGTCTGATCAGATATCAACTGATGCCGCACCCAAGCCCGTCGGTGCGTATCCGCATGCACGACGAGTGGGCGATCTGCTCTTCTGCTCCGGCGTGGGCCCGCGGGCCCCTGGCGAGAACACCGTGCCCGGCGTCACCCTCGACGCGAACGGCGTGATGACCGACTACGACTTCGAGGCGCAATGACGGGCGTGTTTTGCCAACATCCGGGCGGTCGTCGAGGCGGGTGGTGCCCGGTTCGAGGACATCGTCGATGTGCAGGTCTACCTGACCGACCTGCCGCGAGACTTCGCGACCTTCAACGCGCTGTGGAAGGACTACTTCGCCGGCGAGGGCAAGCCAAACCCGTGCCGCACGACCATCGAGATCAGCCGCCTGCCCCAGGGCGGCAACGCCCCGATCGCGGTCGAACTCAAGGTGGTCGCCCACATCACCGGCGCGTGACGCCGGATTCGCGCCGACCTACCTTCAAGCGTGCCCAAGACTCGGACGACAGCCCCGGCCCAGCAGACGGCCCACCAGCGGACCCGCCGCGACCACGCGAGCGAGGTTGCCGAGGACTACGTCGAAGCGGTGGCGGATCTGATCGATCGATCCGGCGAGTGCCGCGTTCGTGATCTCGCCGAGCGTTTCGGGGTCAGCCACGTGACCGTCGTTCGGACGGTGGGACGCCTGCAGGCCGACGGGCTGGTGACGACCGAGCCCTACAAGCCCATCGGGCTGACCGCGAAGGGGCGCCGCCTCGCCAAGGCCTGCCGGGAGCGTCACGAGACGGTGTATCGGTTCCTGCTGGCCATCGGCGTACCCGCGAAGGTGGCCGCGGTCGACGCCGAGGGCCTGGAGCACCACGTCAGCAAGGCGACGCTGGACCGCTTCAGAGCGATAACGAGCAGATCTGGCAATTCTTAAATCTAACCCGGGCGGCTGTCTCACGTTGGCGTGCGTACGATCGATGAAAAATGTAGCTTTGGCTACTGATTTGGTGTGGCCCGGATCCTCGAAGGAGTACCCATGACTCGTGTCCTGCTCTGTCTCGGTGCGTTGTGCCTGCTCTCTCTGGCCTGCTGCGGTTCCTCTGAGCCCGCGAGCGACGAGCGGCCCGCGACATCGTCCGACGGGCCGATCAAGATCGTCGCCACCATCGGCATGATCGGCGACATCGTCGAGCGTGTGGCGGGCGATAGGGCCCAGGTTGAGGTGCTCATCGGGCCAGGCATCGATCCCCACCTGTACCAGCCCACGCGCGGTGACATGGAATCGCTGCTCGCGGCGGACATGGTCTTCTACAACGGCCTGCTTCTCGAGGGTCGGATGACAGACGCGCTCGTGCGTGCGGCTACTGCCAACCGCGGCGTGTTCGCCGTGACCGAGCTCCTCGATCCGGGCACGCTCTTGGAAGCCGCGGACTATGAGGGGGCGAGTGACCCGCACGTCTGGATGGACCCCACGGCTTGGACCAAGGCCGTCGAGGTCATCCGCGATCGCCTCATCGAGCGCGACCCCGATGGGCGGACCTTGTTCGAGTCCAACGCGACGGCGCTGATCGAGGAACTGGCGACGCTCGATGAGTACTGCCAGCGCGTCCTGGGCTCCGTGCCCGAGGGCGAACGCGTCATCATCAGCGCCCACGACGCCTTCGGCTACTTTGGCCGACGCTACGGCTACGAGGTCCTAGGCATCCAGGGCCTCTCGACCGCGAGCGAAGCGGGCGTCCGCGACATCGAGCGCCTCGTCGACACCCTTGTGGATCGCAACATCGGCGCCGTGTTCGTGGAGTCGACGGTATCGGACCGCAACGTTGAGGCGCTCATCGCTGGCGCTGCCGCCCGCGGCCATACGGTTTCCATCGGCGGCGAACTCTTCAGCGATGCGCTCGGGCCGGCCGGCACGTACGAGGGCACGTACATTGGCATGATCGATCACAACGCGACCACCATCGCGCGCGGCCTTGGCGGTGAAGCGCCCGAGGACGGCATGCAGGGCAAGCTCACGCCATGACCACCGGCGTCGTCCATCCCGGCCACCTGCCCGAGAGCCTGGCGGGCCTCCCCGAGCACTCGCCGGACAGCCCGCTCTCGATCCACGCGATGACGGTGGCCTACCAACGCAAGCCCGTGCTCTGGGACGTCGACTACGACGCGCCCGCGCGCAGCCTGGTGGCCATCGTCGGGCCCAACGGCGCCGGCAAGAGCACGCTGATCAAGGCCGCGCTGGGGCTCGTGCCCCGGGCGACGGGCCTGGTCGAGTTCTGGGGCGAGCCGTTCAAGCGCGTGCGCGACCGAGTGGCGTACGTGCCCCAGCGCGAGAGCGTCGACTGGACGTTCCCGGTGAGCGCCTTAGATGTGGTCTGCATGGGTCGCTACCGGCGTGTTGGCTGGTGCCGGCCGGTGGGGCGCGCACACCGCGATGCGGCCATGGCCTGCCTCGAGCGCGTCGGCCTGGTCGATCTGGCCCGCCGGCAGATCAGCCAACTCTCGGGCGGGCAGCAGCAGCGTGTCTTCTTAGCGCGCGCACTGGCGCAGGAGGCCGACCTGTACATCATGGACGAGCCCTTCGCGGGCGTCGATGCCGCGACGGAGCGCGCGATCGTGGAGCTCCTGGCCGAGTTGCGCGACGCAGGCAAGACCGCGCTGGTCGTGCACCACGATCTGCAGACCGTACCGCAGTACTTCGACCAGGCGCTGCTGCTGAACATGCGTGTGGTCGCGGCGGGCGCCATCGATGAGGTGTTTACGCAGCACAACCTACAGAAGACCTACGGCGGCAAGTTAACCCTGCTCAGCGAGGCGGCCGAGGCCATCGCGCGTTCGGATCTCCGGGTGCGATAGGTGTCGACGACGGGATCACAGCCCGGACTCGTTCGCGAAGCCGTCGAGGTGCTCACCTTCCAGGCGGGGTACAACACCAACGCGGTGCTCGCTGGCTCGGCCATGCTCGGGCTTGCCGCGGGCGTAGTGGGGGTGCTCGCGTTACTGCGTCGTCGTTCGCTAGTGGCCGATGCGATCGGCCATGCCACGCTTCCCGGCGTGGTGGCGGCGTTCCTCGTAGCGGTTGCGCTCGGGGGCACCGGTCGTTCGTTGCCGGTCCTGCTGCTCGGTGCCGCAATCAACGGCATGGCTGCGGTGGGCTGCATCTTTGCGATCCTCAGGTACACGCGATTGCGCGAGGACGCGGCGATCGGCATCGTGCTGGGCGTCTTCTTTGGCGTCGGCGTTGTGATGCTGAGCTATGTCCAGGACCCGGCGAACACCGGTGGGGCGTCGCCCGCCGGGCTGCACCACTTCATCTACGGCCAGACCGCCGCCATGCGCGCGGGAGACGCGATGTTCATGGCCGTGCTGGCGGTCGTCGCGGTTGCTGTCGTTTTGACGCTGTTCAAGGAACTCGCGCTCGGGGCCTTCAACGCCGACTTTGCGCGCGTGCTTGGCTACCACGTCGGCGTGCTCGACGCGATTGTGCTCGGCCTGATCGTGCTCGTCACCGTTGCGGGCCTGCAGGCGGTCGGGCTCATCCTGGTGGTCGCGCTTCTGGTCATACCGCCGGTGACCGCGCGTCTTTGGACGGACCGGCTCGTGCCGCTCGTGTTCATCGCGGGCGTTGTTGGCTTGTGCACGGGTTTCGTTGGCGCGGCGGTGAGCGCGGTGCTACCGCGCACGCCGGCGGGCTCGGTGATCGTGCTGTGCGGCGGTGCGGTGTTCGTGCTCAGCCTGCTCGTGGCGCCGCGGCACGGAGCTATTGCGACCGCTGGCCGGCGTATCGCCCAGCGGCTGCGCATCGCGGGCGATCACTTCCTCGAGGCGGCGTACGAGCACCGGGTCTCCAGGCGTGGCGAGACCGCCATCCCCCAGCGCACGGTGGACGCGATGCAGCGACTGTGGGGTTGGCCGGTATGGATGCGACCACTCGTTCTCGGCGGCTTGCAACGCCGTGGCCTGATGCGCCGGACCGAGGCTGGCTTTGAGCTGACCGAGCCGGGGATCGCCAGCGGCGCGCGCATCGCTCGCAATCACCGCCTCTGGGAGCAGTATTTGCTCCGGTACGCCGATATCGCGCCCGGGCACGTCGATTGGTCGACCGACATGGTCGAGCACGTGCTGAGCCCGGAGCTGGTCGCGGAGCTCGAAGCGGCGCTGGCAGACGGTGGGAGCGAGAACACATGATGCTCTCCCCGGCTCTCGATCTCTTCCCGCTTCTCGCGGCGATCCTCGCGGCGGTGTGCTGTGCGTTGCTGGGCAACTTTCTGGTGCTGCGACGGATCAGCCTGATGGGCGATGCGATGAGCCACAGCGTGCTGCCCGGCCTCGTGATCGCGTTCCTGATCACCGGGTCGCGCTCGGCTCCGGTGATGTTCGTGGGTGCCGCGTTGGCGGGGATCGCGACGGTGGTGCTGGTCGAGCTCATCAAGCGGCTCGGACGCGTCGAGCCCGGGGCGGCCATGGGGGTGGTGTTCAGCGTGCTGTTCGCGCTTGGTGTGCTGCTCATAGAGCGAGCCGCGCGCAATACGGAGCTCGATGCCGACTGCGTGCTGCACGGGCAGCTCGAGTCCCTGGTGTGGGATGGCCCGTCGTCGTGGTCGGCTTTGGGCTTGAGCGAAGTAATCCAGGCCGCGCCGCCGTCGATCTGGACGCTCGTGATCACCTGCGTGCTGGCGATTTTGCTGGTTGTCGTGCTCTTCAAGGAGCTCAGGCTTGCCGCGTTCGACCCGGCCTTCGGAACATCGCAGGGTTTCAGCGCTACGGCTTTGCATTACGTGCTGATGGTCTTCGTCGCGGGCGCGACAGTGGCCGCGTTCGAGGCCGTGGGCTCGATCCTCGTGATTGCGATGCTGATCGTGCCGGCATCCATCGCACGCCTGTTGACCGATCGGCTGGCGAGCCAGATCATGGTCAGCGTTGTCGCGGCGATCGCGGCCGCGGTGTCGGGGTACATCGGTTCGTTCGCGATCCCCGATGCTCTGGGTGTGACCGAGGTCAATGCTGCGGGGTCGATGACCGTGGTGCTCGGGCTGATCCTCGTCGCCGCCGCCGCGCTTGGGCCGAGGTATGGGGTGCTGGCGTCCATTGTCCGGCGAGGCAGGATGGCCCGACGCATCGCTCTAGACAACCTGCTCGCGAGCGTGTTCCGCGCCGAGGAACGAGGCAGATCAGTTTCGGCTGCGGTGCGATCGTCGACGCTTGCACGAGCACGGAGGCGGGGATTCGTTAAACCAGATGCGGTCGAGCTCACCGAGACCGGGCGCGCCGCCGCGGCGGCCGTCGTGCGCCGGCACCGGATGTGGGAGTCGTACCTCGTCGACGAGGCGGGCCTCGCGCAGGACCACGTGCACGCGCCCGCGGAACAGCTCGAGCACCTCATGGACACGACGCCAAACGAATCGACCGGGCGTGATCCTCACGGTCGGCCGATTCCTGGCACTTCCTCGGATTAGCCGATGCTCGCGCGAATCAGGCCTTGGGGCCGCTGGCGCGGATGGCGTCCGACATGTCGTACTTGGCGTCGTTGTCGCGGAATCGGCGGGCGAGGTCGCGGGCCTTCTCGTCGTAGGCAGCGCTGTCGCTCCAGGTGTTGCGCGGGTGCAGCACCTCTTGCGGCACGCCCGGCACGTCGGTGGGCATGTGGAGGCCGAAGATCTCGTGCTCGACGAAGTGGGCCTTGGCGAGCTCGCCGCTGAGGATGGCCGAGACCATCGCTCGGGTGTAACCCAGCTTGAAGCGGCTGCCCACGCCGTGCGGGCCGCCGGTCCAGCCGGTGTTCAGCAGCCAGACGTTGGCGTCGTGCGTCTTGATCCGGTCGGCGAGCATCGCCGCGTATTCGGCGGGCGGACGCGGCATGAACGGCGCGCCGAAGCATGCGCTGAAGTTCGGCTGCGGCTCGGTGACACCGGCCTCGGTGCCCGCGAGCTTGCTGGTGTACCCGTTGATGAAGTAGTACATCGCCTGCTCGGGCGTCAGCTTGCTGACCGGGGGCATGACGCCGAACGCATCGGCCGTGAGGAAGATCACGTTCTTGGGGTGCTGGCCGACCGAAGGAATCACGGCGCCGGGGATGAAGTCGACGGGGTAGGTGACACGCGTGTTCTCGGTGATCGTGTTGGCGTCGTAGTCGGGCTCGCGGCTGTCGTCGTCGATCACGACGTTCTCGAGGACGCTGCCAAACTTGATGGCGTCCCAGATCTGCGGCTCGCCTTCCTTGGAGAGCTTGATGCACTTCGCGTAACAGCCGCCCTCGAAGTTGAAGACGCCCTTGTCGCTCCAGCCGTGCTCGTCGTCGCCGATCAGGGCGCGATCCTCGTCGGCGCTCAGCGTGGTCTTGCCCGTGCCGCTCAAGCCGAAGAAGAGCGCGACGTTCGAGCTGTCGTCCTTGGCGACGTTGGCCGAACAGTGCATCGGGAAGACGCCCACCTCGGGCATGTCGAAGTTCATGGCGTAGAAGATGCTCTTCTTGATCTCGCCGGCGTACTCGGTGCCCAGGATGACCACCGTCTTGCGCTCCATCGACTGCGCGATGATGATCGAGCCCTTGACGCCCAGCTGCTCGGCCTCCTCGGCGGTCAGCTTGTGGCGGCCGGCGTTGAGGATCGTCCAGTCGTGCTTCCAGTCGGTCGAGCCGCTGGCGGCGCGGGTGCCCTGGCGGATGAACAGCGTGCTGGCGAAGAGGTTGTGCCACGCTTGCTCGGTGACGACGCGAACCCCCAGGCGATACGCCGGGTCGGCACCCGCGAAGCCCTCGAAGCAGTAGACCTTGTCCTGCTTGTTCAGGTGCTCGGTCGCGATGCGCTCGGCCAGCTCGAATCGCTCAGGCGTCAGCGGCTGGTTGACCTTGCCCCAATCGATCTTGCCGTGGATGGCAGCGGTGTCCTCGAGGTACTTGTCGGTGGGGCTGCGGCCGGTACGCTCGCCGGTCAGGCACACCATCGCGCCGTCGGCGGCTAATCGGCCCTCGCCTGCGGCCAGAGCGTGCTCGATGAGGCGGGCCGGCGGCAGGTTTCGGAGGGTGCGATCGGCGGAAAGATCAAGGGAAGCGAGCGTCTGGCTAGACATCGGCGGTGCATCTCCGGGCCGGCGGGAACGGTGCGTCTTGGGCTCAAAAACGGTAATGGGAAGGGTAGGTCGCCGGCCATCGCGGGGCTAGGTGGAAGCGGCGCTTGCCACGGGCCGCTCGCGTGCTAGCGTTATCGCTCGCTCGGTCCGGCGAAGGTCGTACCGGACGGCACCAAGACGGTGGCTGTAGCTCAGTTGGTTAGAGCACCAGGTTGTGGTCCTGGGGGTCGCGGGTTCGAATCCCGTCAGTCACCCTTTCCCGTCAGCACGCCGCGATCGGCCAGTCAGCGAGGAGCCCGGGACAACGCCCGCTCCATCGCGGCGACCGCACGCTGTCCGTATCCGCCGCCGAACAGCACGGCGTGGACTAGGAGCGGGTAGATCTGGTACATCTCACGGCGGTGCTCAAAGAAGCCCTCGGCGATGGGCCGCAGCTCGTGGTAGCGGTCGTAGAACGCCCTGCCGACGCAGCCGAAGAGGCTCATGAATGACAGCTCGATCTCTCGGTCGGCGTAGTAGATCGCCGGATCGATGATGCCCGTGATGCGCTGGCCGTCGCTGAGGAAGTTTCCCGACCAGAGATCGCCGTGGATGAGCACGGGGCGCTCGTCGGGGGCGACGAACGCCCACGGGGCTCGCTCCATCGCCTCCGCCAGCCGGTGCGCGGTCCGAAGCCCGCCCGGCGGAAGCGCACGGCGCTGTTCGGCGAGCGTGGCGAAGTGCACGACCCTCTGGTGCGCGAAGAACGCGGCCCATGTCTCAACGGATCTGTTGGGTTGGCTCAGCGGGCCGATGAGCGTGTCGCGTTCGTAACCGAAGCTCGGACTCTCGATGCCGTGCAGGTCGGCCAGGAGTTCCGCGAGGTGGGACTGGGCTGTTTCCGAGGCACCTGGGCTCCCCGGCAGGCGCTGCATGACGAGGAGGTCGGAAGCGGAATGCAAGACGTGTGGTACGGGCAGCGAGGTCAGCCGCGCGAGATCCACGAGCATGCTCGCTTCGATGCGCAGGTCGCCCGAACTGTCACCGATCTTGGCGACCAGCGGCCCGCTGCGCTCGCCTTGGCAGCCGACCACGCGCGCGATGCAGCCACCGTTCAGATCGTGCACGCTGGCGACCTGCTCGTTTATGGCGTTCGAGATTCGCTCGGCGACGCCCTGCACACAGGATTCTGGCAGGGCGCGAGTTCGCGTCGAGCCCTCAGGCAGCCGTTTTCGCGTGGCGGCACATCGAAGTGAGGGTGTTGATAGCCTCTTGGGCGCTCTCGATGGAGCCAGAGTTCTCGAGGATCGCGAGCACGTTCGATGCCGCCTCCGCGATGGCGTCCTGCCCGAGCAAGGGGCCGGTGCCGCGGATGCGCGCGCAAATGTAGCGAAGGCTCTTGTCGTCGTCTTGCTTCACGGCGACGGCGATCTCTTCGGAGAATTTTTGCAGATCCTGGGCGAAGAGTTCGGCGAGGGCCTTCAGCGAGGGGTCGGTTTCTTGGGGAGCCTGTGGCGTGTTGCTTTCATCCTCGGCACCGCGATCCAGGATGATGTACTCGGCCAAGGCCCGCAAGAGTGCGCTGCGATCGATGGGCTTGGGGACGAATGCGCTGGCACGCGCTTCGCGGATGGCGTCGCGCGCGTTGACGGACTTGTCCCCCGAGATTGCGATGACCGGTGTGGCATGCCCTGCGGCACGCAACGCCTGCACTTTCTCCTGCGCGGCGGTCGCATCCATGTCGAAGTCGATGAGCACGACGTCGAAAGGTTCGTTGAGCTGGGAATCCGCCTCTTTGTATTTCTCGACATGCACGAGGCGAAGCTTGGTCTCGGCGAGGTAGACCTCGATGAGCTTCTTCTCGATCTCGCTGCCAGTGACGAGGAGGATGCGGCCGCTCAGTTCTCCTGGATCCACGTGTTCCAGAGAGAACGACTCGCTCAGTGGATCGAGCCGCACGTAGTCGTTAACGTCGATCTCTTTCGTGAATCGCATACCCACGTCATGCACGCGGCCTGAAACGTGGCGACACTGGACGACGCTTGCGACCAGCCACTGATCGCCCCGGTCCTTGTGCCGCAGCTTGACGCGGCACTTGGTGCCCACGTGCATGTAGGAGCTGTGTAGCACGCTCATCCCGCCGCGCGAGATGTTGCGGCACGCGACGCAGAAGCCGACGCTGCCGCCGCTCGGCTGGTAGACCTCGACATCAACGGCGTGCCGGCGATACTCGAGCCGGGCGTGGCTGCGCCGGGCCGTGCTGCCCTGGCTCATCTGGTCGAGCTCGTCCATGAGGACGCTGAGCCGATCGGCGGAGAGATGGAGTGTGTTGTCTTTGTTGTCCATACCGGACCCAACGCTCGGCATCGCTCGTCCCCTCGGCCTTGCCGAATATCGGCCCGAGGAGCGAGCATCTTGCGTCGAACCCGGCTCCCGAGTGTCAATAGTCTCGGTGCCAGCGAGTCGATCCCCGAAACAGGGGGTCAGATGTCCAGGTTCTTGGCCTCGAGGGCGTGCTCTTCGATGAATTTCCGCCGTGGCTCGACCTGCTCGCCCATGAGTGTGGTGAACAGCGTCTCGGCCTTGGCGGCCTGCTCCATGGTCACCCGCATGAGGGTGCGGATGCTGGGGTCCATGGTGGTCTCCCAGAGCTGTTCGGCGTCCATCTCGCCAAGGCCCTTGAACCGCTTGACCTCGATGCCCTTGCGTCCGATATCGTGCAATGCCGGCACGATGGAGGCGAGGTTGGCCGCCTCGGCCGTGCGCGTCTTTCCGGTGCTGCTACCGGTGTCGCCGTCATCGTCGGCCTTTCCGGGCGCACGCACCTCCCAGGCGAATCGCGCAGGGAGCTTCTCGCCAGTCACGGCCTCTTCCTGGCGCAGGTCCCAGTCGGCGATGTCCAGCCCGAGCTCACCGAGCTGCGTGAAGATGGCGTCGAGCTCTCGGTTCTCGTGCAACTCGCGGATGGTCGCGACGGGTCGATCGGCGGGAGGGGCAGCGCCGTTTGATGAGGAGTCGCTCTGCGGAGCGCTCGACGGCTCCTCTTGTTCGTCGGTCTCCGGTTCGTCGGTCTCTTCGAGGCGCAGCTGCCGCTGGGCGACAACGCCGAGCGCGTCTTCCTCGCTCCAGGCCCATGCCGAGCCGCCGCGCCAGGCGACGCGATGGGTTGGCAGGCCCGATGACCCCGCAGGTGCTTGGTGACGGGAAGCGATGAGATCGATGAACTTCACGCCGCGGCGTTCGGCCACGATGCTCAGCTCGGCGAGTCGCTCAAGCTGCTTGACAGCCTTGGTGACATCTTCGCCCTCGATGCGACGCTCGATGGGCGCCTCACCGGTGGGGGGGAGGTCGGCCTCGTCGAAGGGCTTGCGGACGAGAAGCGTCGCGTTCTGGATGGCCTCGCCGGTAAGCATGGCGCTCAGCTCGCGGTCGTTGATCACGTAGCGGTGGTTCTTGCCGCGGGACACCTGGTACAGCGGTGGTTGGGCCACGAAGATGCGACCGCGCCGGATCAGCTCGGGCATCTGGCGGAAGAAGAACGTGAGCAGCAGCGTGCGGATGTGGCTTCCGTCAACATCGGCGTCGGTCATGATGACGACCTTACCGTAGCGCAGCTTGCTGTGGTCGAAGTCCGGACCGATGCCGCACTTGAGCGCGGCGACCATCGTGCGGATCTCCTCGAACCCGAGCACCTTGTCGATGCGCGCCTTCTCGACGTTGAGGATCTTGCCCTTCAGCGGCAAAACCGCTTGGGTCTCGACGTCGCGGCACTGCTTGGCGCTGCCGCCGGCCGAATCGCCCTCGACCAGGTACAGCTCGCTCCGCTCGACGTCCTTGGTCTTGCAGTCGCTGAGCTTGTGGGGCATTGAGCCCGAGTCGAGCGCGCTCTTGCGGCGGGTGAGCTCGCGAGCCTTGCGCGCAGCCTCGCGGGCTTGCGCGGCGAGGATGCCCTTCATGCAGACTCGCTTGGCCTCTGTGGGGTGCTCCTCAAGCCAAGTACCAAGGGCCTCGCTGACGGCCTGGGCAACGAAGGGCTCGATCTCGGGGTTGAGCAGCTTTTCCTTGGGCTGGTTGTTGAAGGCCGGGTCGGGCAGCTTCACGGAGATGATCGAGATCAGACCCTCGCGGAGGTCGTCGCCGCTGGGCGTGGGGTCCTTCTCGCGGATTATGCCGGCCTTGCGGGCGTAGTTGTTCAGCGTGCGGGTCAGGGCGACCTTGAAGCCCTGGCCGTGCGTGCCGCCGTCGACGTTGTTGATGTTGTTGGCGAAGGTCAGCAGCGTCTCGTTGTATCCGTCGTGGTACTGCAGCGCTACCTCGCACACGAGCGAGCGTTCCTCGTCTTCCTTGAGGACGTGGACGGGCACGCACACGGCGGTCTTGCCGCTCATGAGGTGCTTGACGTACGCGAGGAGACCATCCTCGGCCTTGAACGTCTCGTCACGCGGCTTGCCGTCCGAGTCGACGCGCTCGTCTCGTAGGCGGATGACCACGCCGGGGTTGAGGAAGGAGAGCTCGCGCAGGCGGTTGGCCAGCGTGTCGTAGCTGAACTCGGTGACCGGGAACACCTCGTCGTCGGGCATGAACGTGACGCTCGTGCCCGTGGTGCGCGTGCTGCTCTCGGGGACGTCGCCGACGACGTGCAGCGGCTCGGCCACGTTGCCGCGCGAGAAGGTCATGCTGTGGACCTTGCCGTCGCGGTACACCTCGACCTCGAGCAGGCTCGAGAGCGCGTTCACGCAGCTGACGCCCACGCCGTGCAGACCGCCGGAGACCTTGTACGCGCTGCCTTCCTGGCCGAACTTGCCGCCGGCGTGGAGCTTGGTCATGACGACTTCGACCGCGCTCTTGCCGTTGAGCGTGGGGTCGTCGTTCTTGACGGGGTCGACGGGGATGCCGCGGCCGTCGTCGACGACACGGATCGAGCCGTCGGCCTGGATGGTCACTTGTACGATGCTGGCGTGGCCGGCCATGGCCTCGTCGATCGAGTTGTCGACGACCTCATAGACGAGGTGGTGCAGGGCACCCACGCCGGTGCCACCGATGTACATGCCCGGCCGCTTGCGCACGGCTTCCAGGCCCTCGAGCACGCTGATCTGCTCGGCTCCGTAGTCGCCCGGCTGCTTGCGATCCGGGTTGCCGTTGGGGGTCGTCGCGTCGTGTTCGGCCATGTGTCCTCGGCAGGTGTCTTCGCCAGGATTGGGGTCGCCGAACAAGGCCAGCGACACCCCAGATTTTGAGACCCCAATTCTAGGACTCAAGACGCCCCGACGCCCCAAAAATGGAGAGGTTTCGGGCTTCGTGATGGCACGAAAAAGGGGCCCAAATCGGGCCCCTGGAAACCGGCATTCCGCGGTGTCGTTCACTCGATGATGTGGACCTCGCTGATCTGCTCGCTGAGCAGCTCGTACACGAGTGCGACGTCGTCAGGCAGCATGCGGACGCAGCCCATGGACATCTCCTGGCCGATGCTGTCGGGCTCGACTGTGCCGTGGATGCCGTAGCCGCTGAAGGCCGCAGCTTCGCCCAGGCCTCGGAGGCCGATCCAATGCTCGCCAATGGGGTTGTCCGGGTTGTCGGCCTCGAATTCCTCGCCCGTGCGCGGGTTGCGCCAGAACGGGTTGATGAGCTTGCTGTGGCGGCGGACGGTGAAGACGCCGAGCGGCGTGCCGTCGAACTCACCGAGCCCGACGTCGAACGAGCGGACATAGACCCATTGGTCGATGTCTTCCTGTGGTCCGATGTAGACGTCCATCCGGAATTCCGACTTGCTCACGACGGCATGGAACGGGCCACGAACGAGCTTGAGTGACTGGCCGGCGAAGATGCTGCTGGGCTTGGCCAGGCGATTGACGCGCTGGATGAGCAGCCACTCGGTGGCGACACCCTCGTTCTGGGCGATGCGGGAGAGCGAGTCGCCGCTCTCGACCGTGTAGGACGTGGTGAAGGGATCGTTGGGATAGACGCGCGGCGAGAAGATGAGGTCCTCGTTCAGCGCGGCCATCTGCTCGCGGATCTGCACGCGGTCGCTCTCGGTCGCGAGTTCGCTCAGGAGCGCGCGGTTGTAGTACTCTCGAGCGACGACGGGCTTGTTCTCCTTGATGGCGGCCTCGGCGCTGGCGATGAGCGTGGCGACACCGGCGCTCGGAGCGGCGGGGGCGACCAGGGTTCGCTCGATGGGCGCGGGGGTCGCGAGAATCGCAGGCTGCTCTCGCGCTGGCTCGATCGTCTCGACCGGTGCGGAGACGGTCCGGCTCTGCGGCGGCGGATCCTGGACTACCGGTTGGGTCGTCGTGCGCGACGCGGTATCTTGCCTCTGCTCGATCGGGCTCGCGGAGCGTTCGGCCCGGCGTTGTGGTGGAACGAGCGGCTGTTGCCGAGAGGTTCCCTCTTGGGCCAAGCGCGTGGGGATCGCCGTGGCGTCGTTGTCCGCGGTGGCCGAATCGGGTTCGCGCATGACGAGCCAGACGACACCCCCGACGAGCGCGACGACGACAACCGGGATCAGGAGCTTGCGAGGACCGCCGCGTCCACCCCGGCGCCGACGCCCACGAGTGGCACCACCGAACCCGATCCCTCCTTGTGATGGCAGCGACATGCGTCCTCCGTGCGTCTGGCGGCGTGCCTTGTGGCACCCGCAACGAAATCCTTTTCGCGACCGATCAGCGTAGCCGTCTTAGGACCGGCTTTCGGCCTCGAGCACCGCGGCGATGCGCGGCCCGTTGAACTCCAGGAGCCGGCGCTCGGTGGCCAGCGCGTCCAGTCGTGCGTCATGAGGCTCGGTGGGCACACGCGGGGCGACCTGGGCCTCGAACCCGTAGCCAAGCGACAACCCACGACGGCGGGTGTCGGCAAGGAATCGGTCGTAGAAGCCCGCGCCGCGGCCGAGCCGGAACCCGCGCAGATCGAAGGCTAACGCCGGCACGAGCACGACGTCCACGGTCTCGATGGCCACTCCCGGCGCGTGCGGGGCGGGCTCGGGCACACCCAGCCTGCCTTCGACCACATCGGTCATCACGTCGCCAATCTCGGCTGGGCTGATGGGCCGAGCGTCCCAGTCCACCCGTGGACCGACCACCGAGATGTCTGCTTCCAGGAGACGCTCGATGAGCGCGCCCGTGCCCGCTTCGCCGACCATGGAGAGGTACACCATGACGCGGCGGGCGCTGGCCATCGGTGCCCAGGCCAGGACGCGTTCGGCGAGTGCTTCGGCCTTGCGCTGCGACTCTTCCTCGGTGAGCGATTCCATGGCCTGACGCATCTGCGCGCGCAGGGACGACTTCTCGCGGGTGAGGTCGTCGGCTGGTGTGCCGCTATCCGGCTTGAGTGAGGGCATGCTCGGCCCCCTCCGCGGGGTTGGGCCCAGGCGCGTGTCGTTGGGCTGTCGTGCGATAATGCTCACACGAAGCCTATCGGAACGAGCCGGGGGGTGACTCAAGCCAACCTGGTGCCGAGTGCGGATTCTGAGCGCAATTTGGCTCAAGCGACGCAAGCCGACGGCGGTCGACATCGAGCGACACGAATCGACAGGTGGGTCTGCCGCTGCCGGGTCGTGGATCGTGGCGGAGCGGCGATCCCAAAGAAAAGCCCCCGGCCAGCTCCTCCGCCAGTCGGGGGACCGCTCCGCGATCGCTGAGCAACCGGGTTTCCCGGTAGCCGAGCGTGGTCGCGCAGCTCTCTCGGCCGACTCTAGCCGGTCTGCCGCCGGAGAATGCCCAGAAGTGGCGGGTTTTGCGAATTCTTGAGGAATTCGGACGGACCCTATCGGATCACTACCAGATGAACCGCAGGCGGCCGAATCCGGGGATTGGCACCGGCCCACGCCGTTCGACGGCTGGGAAGTAGACAAAGAAGGCCCGCCCGATCATGAGCTCGCCGGGCACGATGCCGGCCGGGGCGTCGAGCTCGGCGACCCATGGACTGGGATCGTTGAGCAGGCGGCTGTCCTGGCTGCTGGCCGAGTTGTCGCCGCAGACGAAGAAGTGGCCCTCGTTGAGCACCGCGAGTTCCAGCGCCGGGTGGCTGCCGCGGACGGGCAGCTGGCTGTCCCGGCCGCCGCGAGTCGTCTGGTAGTACAGGTCGCGGTCGAGGCCGAGGCGGTGCAATCGAGCGGGCCCGGTCAGTTCGATCGCGGGGCTGGCTGGCGAGTACGCGGTCGCGGGGGCGATGACCGGCGCTTGGGCGTCGAGCGGCAGGCCGGTGGCGAGTTCGTACCGCTCGATGGGCCCCCAGTCGTACTCGGCGTAGGCCACGCGCGATCCGCCGACGTAAAGCCACAGCGCCTGGTCGGCGTGCCAGAACTCAACCTCGGTGACTTGGCCGGCCGGCAGCGCGCCGATGTTGGCCTCGTCCATGGTGGTCCATGCGTCGGAGTCCAACCCATCGAGCGGGCGCATCTGGATGCGCGCGGAGCCGTTCTCGATCACCGCGCGGAACTCGTGGCCACGCGTGTTCACGTGCATCGCGAAACGCGCGAGATCCTGGGCGACGGGCTCGACGCCAGTGCGCACGCGGATGTCACCGACGCCGAAGGTCGGCGGCATGAGCGGGTCGAGCCGCTGGCCGCTGCTGCGGTAGCGTTCGTTGTAGGGATAGTGGTCGACGATGGGCCATGCCTCACCGTCCCACGACAGGCGCGTCGCGCCGGGGCCGGTGTGCTCGGGCGTGCGGCCGTCCAGGCCCTGCCAGCTCGAAAGCGAACCGCCGTCGATGCCCACCGCGCGCCACGGCGGCCTGTACCAAACGAAGCCGTTGCGCACCGGATCGAGCGGCGCGCGTGTGGTCTCGTGGATTGGCATCCACACGGCGCGCTGGGCCTCTTCGGGCTTGCGCGCAATGGTCCAGCCGTCCATGGCCCACGTGCCGCCTCGGCCGTCGAGATCGGCGCCGCTTGGGCGCGAGCTGGTCGGCCGCGTGAAAATGTCGCCATCGACGATGGCGAGTTGCTCGCCGGGCAGCCCGGTCAGGCGCTTGATGTAGTTCTGCGTCGGATCGGTCGGGTTCTTGAAGACCACGACATCGAACCGCTCGGGCTCGAACAGGATCGGCAGGTACTTGAGCACCAGGATGCGGTCGCCGGCGCGCAGCCGATCGATCTGGGCGTTGATGCGGTCGGCCGGCAGCCTCGATTCGGTGGCACCCAGCTCGAGCAACGCGGCCGGGGCGCTGGTGGTCATGGGGTCGGTGATGGTGACGCGTGATGCTGCGGGGCTGCCGCTGCTGGGGTCGCCCCACGGGCCGACCTGCCAGCGGTGGCCGGTCTGCTCGCCGACGAACTCCATGTGCTGGCCGAGGAGCGTGGGGGCCATCGAGCCGGTGGGGATGACGAAGGCCTCGATGATGAAGGCCCGGAAGATGAACGCCATCGCGAAGGCGATGATGACGCTGGAAAAGGTCTCGCGGATCGAGAACTTGTGCGCGTCTTTGGGGGGAGCCTTCTTCGCGGGGGTTTCGGCCATGGGCGGAGGGTAGGGGGGCGGTTGGGACGCGTGGGGTGGTCCCGGGCTGGTGCTTTGGTCGCGGGCCGCTGACCGACGCCACGGCGCGGCGGCGGACCGCCGCGCCGTGGCTCGACCAATGGGGTTGTTTTATGGCGCTCGCGGTGCTCGCTTGCGGCCTGGCGGCCGGGCGTCGGGGACGCCTCGCGGGGACATGCGCCGCGGCGCCCGCGAACGGGCTTGGGCGGATGTCCCCGCGCCGTTGCGCTGCGCTGCAGCATCCGCCCAAGCTGTCCGCAGCGCCGGGCGCATGCGGAGGCGAGGCCGCTTCTGCGGCCCGGGCGAAGCCCGCAAGCGAGCGGAGCGAGCGCCATAAAGCAACCCCGTTAGGCGAGCACGGGCGCAGTCGTCTTCGACTCCGCCCGTGCGTCAAACACCCTTCATCTCTGGACGCGCAACGCGAACTCCTTTCGCGCACCGCATCACGAATTCATGCAGGCTCAGGCCGCCTCCATCTGCCCACCGGTCTGCCCGCTCTGGACTTCGTTACTGGGCACGCCCAGGCTGATGACAACAGTCGCCGTCCACGGGCTCACGCGCGTGTCGGTGCCGGCCTTGCCCACGCCCGACGCCGGGCGCTTGGCGCGGATGCGGTAGCCGGCCTGGGCCGTGCCCGCGGGCACGCCGCCGTCGAGCAGTTCGCGCGTGGTCACGGTGTCGACGGCGGTCCACGTCTGCTGGCTGTCGAGCGATCGCTGGACCTCGTAGTACGTGCCCAGTGCGAGCGAGCCCTCCCAGCGCAGCTCGACCAACCCCTGCGGGCGCAGGCCAATGGTGACATTCGTTGGCGCGACGGGGTCGGGGCTGGGCGTCGGCTGGGCGGGCGGCTCCAGGCCGGCGGCGGCGTACACGCCAGGGTCGCTCTCGGCGCGGGCGTAGGCCCAGATGGTCGCGATGAGCCCAGACGCGAACGCGCGCATGTCGCCGATGGCCTGGTCGCGCGTGGACAGGGCGTTCTCGGCGGCCAGCGCGGCCGCCTGCTGGCTCGCGTACGAATCGCGGGCGGCCTGCGTAAGAACGGTCGCCGCGTTGACCTGCTCAACCGATAACCCCACGGCCGCGGGATCGGCCGCCCACAGGGGCAGGCGTTCTTCGAGGTACTCGATGGGGGCGACGATGGGGCTCTTGGGGATCGACATGCGCGACTCCGTTCCGGTGCGCGGCGTGCGCCGCTGGGTTTCGTGCGGGCGCCGTGCCCGCATTTACCCGAGCGTCGGCGACCGCGCCAGACGGCTTCACCGTTGCAATCCGCAAAACCCGCCCCGATGTGCACCGCGCGTCCGGGAACAGCCCGCGCGCGTCCGACAACCGCACCAACACGACCGAAAACCGCGAGCGAGCGCCGGGCGGACGCGGGCTCCCCCTCGGGAGTTTGCGATTGCCGGCCTGCGGACGGGGATTGCCGGCCCGCGGGTGGCAATTGCCGGGCTGTATTCTCGGATTGCGGGCCCGCGTTTTGTGATTACTGGCCAGCAGATTTCGATTGCAGCCCCGGAAGATCGGGTTGGCAAGCCGCACGTTGCGATCGCGGACGCGCGACCGGCGGTCAGGGCTGCCGCCAGATGGCCCGGATGGTGGGGGGGATGAGCCAGACGAGCCTGTCGAGGAACCAGACGCGGAGGCAGTCGAGGTAGAGGAGGATGATCTTGAGAATGAAGCATGTATTGAGAAATGCGCGGGCGCCTTGGGAACGGTATCGCCTGTAATAAGCAATCCGGTCTTCACGCAACTCTTCAAGGGTCGGTTCAAAGCACCTCTTCCGAATCGACTTCGGAACGAGAAACGCGGCAAGACGCGCTCCCCGTTCAATCTTGTTGTGATCGGAGGACGCAAGAAATCGAACTGCGTTCCTGCCAGCTGATAACATAAGCCTGCGGTTTACGGTGTGCGCCCTGCACTCGACACTAGAGACAAGAAGACCTTGACTGCTGAATCGATCCATGCGTCGTTTGATCCGTGATGGACGGTCAAGACCCCGATAGCTTCGCTCCATAGAGGACCCGTCAGGACGGACCAGCGTTACGCGCATGCTGTACCACATAATTCTCAGCATGTCGCTACCCCCGGCATCGCCACTAACGGCCGCTCAAAGAAGTCCCGCGTGCGCTCGGACGCCAGGTGCCCCTCGCCGGTCACCTTGAACACCTTCCGCCGGTACGTCTCGCCGTCCTCGAGCCACTCCTCCCAGTCGCCCTCGAGCAGGCCGGCGTCGACCATGCGGGCGAACAGCTGGTAGGCCGCGGCCTTGGTCTTGTGGGCGCCCCGGACCTTCATGGCCTCGCGGATGTCGCGGCCGGACATCTTCTTGGGTCCCATGATCGCGATGATCAGGAACTGGAGGTGCGGCAGCGGCTCGCGCTGGGGCTTCGGCTGGCAGCCGGTCTCGGTAGGTGATGGTGCCTCTGGCATGGGTCAAGGCTACCTTAGACCGGCCATGGGAGTCAAGGCGGCCTTGACTCATGCCATCTGGGGCCGCTCTGAGCCTGCACTGGGCTCGGCGGCGGCCCCGGCCCGGGCCACGCTAGCGTTCGCCCGATGGCCCGCGATCCTCAAACCCATCCCCCGGCGGCCAAGCCCCAACTGATCGCGGCACGCATGGTCCTGACCAGCCTCGCGCTCGGGCTCGCGCTCGCGGTCGCCAGCGTGCCGGTGCTCGCGTGGGCCGCCGGTTTCGTGCCCGAGTCGTGGCAGCGCACGACGGTCAACGATGCTTTGCACAACCAGGATCACATCGTGCTCACGCAGCGGACCGAGGCGGTGGTGTCGACCCTGTGGTTCACGGTCAGCGAGCCGCTGGGGCAGAGCGCGACGACGCTGCGGCTGGCGTGGTTGGAGGATGCGCGGCACGCGGAGGAGGATTTGCGCCCGATGCGTGTCCGCACGGCGCTCGATGGTCGGCATCGCAGCCGATCCGAGTGGCGCGTGGGCTGGCCGTGGCGTGCGGCGTACGGCCAGACGGACCAGCTGATGGGCCCGGACCACGCGGCCCAGTCGCGCGGGCTGTGGGCTGGGAACCTCTACGGTCGCGCGCTCAGCGTGCCGTACTTTCCGATGTGGCCAGGGCTGCTGGGCAACGCGCTCGTGTTTGGCGTCCTGGTGCTCGCCGCGCGGGTGTGCTGGCATTGGCGCCTCATGCGCACGCTGCCAACGGAGTGAGCTAAGCGTTGGGCGCGGACGGGGGCGTGCCGCCCTCGCCGCGCGGCTTGCGTCGGCGTCGGCGTTTCTTCTTCTTCGGTGCCGCAGACGCGTCGTCGGCGGGCCGATCGCTCGATGGTCCCGATGTGGGCTGCCCATCGGTCGTTGGTGGCGCGTCGCTCGATGGCTTCTTCTTGCGGCGACGCTTCTTCTTTTTGGCCGGCGCGGCCTCGCCGGCTTGGGGCTCGGGCGCGGCTGCCTCCGTGCTTGCGGGCTTCTTCTTTCGCCGGCGCTTCTTGCGCGTGGTCGTTGCCTCGCCATCGGCGGTGCGTGCGCGGGCTCGGGCTTCCCTTCTCTGCTCGGCCGCGATCGCGCCGGGGGCGGGGGCGTCGCTCGGATCGATGAGTTCCTCGACCGGGACGGCGACCTCGCGGCCGTCGAAGTCGAGCTTGACGAGCACGAGCTGGGTGAGGATCTGGGTCTCGAGCACGAGTCCGATGCCCTCGGGCGTGCCGACGGTGGTCTTGCGCTTGGGCAATCGCGCCGCGAGTTCGCGATAGCTCTCGTCCTCGTAGCGCAGGCAGCACATGAGGCGGCCGCAGCGGCCGGAGATCTTCAGCGGGTCCAGGGTTGCCTTCTGCTGCTTGGCAGCGCGCATGGGCACGGGCTTCAAGACCTTCAGGAAGTTCTTGCAGCAGCAGTGCTGGCCGCAGCGCTCGTAGTCGGCGGTGAGCCTCGCCTCGTCGCGGGCACCAACCGGGCGGACCTCGACGCGTGTGCCACCCGGTCCCGATGAGTCCGCTTCGCGTTGCATCGCGTCGCGGAGTTTGCCCGCTTGGAGGCGCGGATCCGGGCCACGCTTCTGCTCTTGCTTCGGCTGGCCGGGGAGCACGGCGTCCTGCTGCTCGGCCAGGTAGTAGTACGAGAGCGTCTCACCGCCCAGGATGCGCTCGGCTTGCACGACGCGGATGTTCAGGCCGAGTTCCTCGGCGACCTCGCGGGCCCGGAGCTTGAGGCCGTGGGCCGATTGCTCGCACTCGGCGTGCGCGTCGAGGTCCTCGTGCGTGGCGACGCGCAGCACCCGGCCCTTGTCGTAGAACGGGAAGTCGCGTCCGCCGCTGGCGTCGATGTACTCGAGCATCTCCTTGCGTGAAATGCTCTTGCCGCAGCCGCTGTTGGGGCAGGTGCTGGTGAGCATCTCGCCCATCTCGATGCCGCGGAACGTGTGGACGATGAGCTTGCTGCCGCAGCCGGGAGTCTCGTCGAGGCGATACCGGAATTCGCCGATGAGCTTCATCGAGCCGAAGCGGCACACGACCGTCTTGGGCGGCGTCAGCCGCTCGCGAGCGAGGCGGTCCTGTTCCTCGGTGTACTCGGCGAGGTCGGCCTCAAATTGTGGCAGCGGGACGATCGGCATGGGCGTTGAGCGAGCTCCGTCTTCGATGAAGCGAGTGTGCGGCCGGAGGCCGCTACGGAGCGATACGGACTACCTTCCGCCGCCGCCCGCGGCCGCACGGGCCTGGGAGAACACCCGCGCCAGATCCTCGCTGCGCTGGAGCACGATGTCGCGCTGGTTCTCGACGCGGTAGACCATCAGCCGTTCGGCACGCTGGTCGAGGACGTACAGCAGCTCTTCGCTCGAGCTCTGGCCCTGCGTGGTCATCGCGGCGTACCCGCCGGAAACCGCCGCCATCTCGGCGAGTGCGGCGCTCGGTGCAACGGGCGAGCTGTCGCCGGTTCGTCCGGCCTGGAAGAGGATCAGCGCGGCGATTACGAGGACGCTGGCGATGAGCGGGATCGTGCCGCGACGGCTCGGTTCGATCTGGGAACTCTGGTTCATCGCCCACCTCCCCGCCCGGTTTGGGCGTCTAGCCGCAGGTTGCTGTAGCCGATGCCCTGGAACGCCTTGTTGGCCTGATCCCAGCGCAGCGTGACCATCTCTTGGTTGGAGGTGTCGATGACGTGTACCGCGCTCGTGGGTGCTCCGGTCATCTGCCCGCCGAGCACGATGTACTCGCCGCGTGGCCGCTGCGACTGCTGGGCGTCGGCGGTGGGGGCGAGCGTGACGACGCCGAGCACGAGCAGCAGCGCCACGTTGGCAGCGACGAGCGCCACGCGCGGGTCGGCCAGTTTGGCCGCGCGCGGTGGGCGTGGGGTATCGGTGTTCATGGGTTCCTCCGGGGCTCCATGTCTCTTGAGGGAGCCGCAGGTGGGGTGGGCGGTGTGGTCAGTCCTGGTGGCCGCGCTTCGCGGGGATCACCGTGGCCGCGATCATGCTGATGAGCACGACGCCGGCGATCAGGAAGTTGGCGATGACCGGCGGGTTGGCCGGCTGCGACGGCGCGGGCGGGCGCAGCGATTGGCCGGCCTGGGCAAGGGCGATGTCGGGCATCGCCGCGAGGGCGAGGGCTGCCAGAGCGCCGGCGGCCACGAGAAGGGTTCGGGTAGCGAAGCGAGGCATGGCAACTCCCAGCGGGTGCTCGGTCGGGTCTTCCCAGGCAGTACCGCGATTCGGGCCTGGGCGTTGCACAGTGTACGGCGGTGGCCTCGGCCGGGCCGCACGCCGCTACAGTCCAGGATGACGCCCAACAAATGCCGTTCGTGCGGGTTGCTCGCGGTGATGCTCGCAGCACTCACCGGTTGCTCGATGTCAAATGGTGCCGGGGAGGCCAAGGAGCGTGCCTCCGAGCGCGAGGATGTCGCTTCGATGCAATCACCTGCCGAGTCTCTTGTGGGGCGCTGGCAGGTCGACCTGCGTCCTACGCCTGATTCGGATCCGTCGTACCAGGAGTTCGTCGTCGAGTCGGTCGAGGGCAACACTTTTACCGGCACGTTCTATGGCTCACCGATTTCCGAGGCCCGGCTGAACACCGACTGGGGCGCGGTCCACTTCTCCTTCATCTCGATGGATGGCTCCGGTGCGTACCTGCACGCCGGCGTGCTGCGCGATGGCCGGCTCGAAGGCACGAGCAACGCGACTGGGCGTGGCTTCTTGTCGGTGTGGACTGGAGAGCGGAGCCAGTAGGCCCTTAGTTCAGGCGTTCGTCGAGCGAGTTTCGGACCGCCGGCCACTGTTCGGGTGTGATGCTGTACATCACGGTGTCGAGGCATTCGCCGTCGGGCATGATGATGTGGTTGCGCACCACGCCCTCACGCGTGGCACCGAGACGCTCGATCGCCCGCTGTGACGTCGCGTTCTTCAGGCGGGTCTTGATCGCAACCCGGAGCGCCGGGCCGCCGCGGTGGAACCCGGCGGGCGGGAACAGCGGCGACTCGAACGCGTGCGCCAGGAGCAGCCTTTTCATCTCGGGATTTGCTTTCGTGCCACGATGGTTGGGCGAGATGAACGTCCAGCCGATCTCGAGGCCGCGGTGCGCCAGGCGGATGTCCAGGTAGCTGGTCATGCCGATGATTCGTCCTGGCTTGCCGCCGCTCTCAACCAGTCGGAGCGTGAGCGGCCCGACGTCGGGCTTGTCGATCAAGCGCTGGACATAGCTCCGCATGCCGATGGCATCGAACGGGTCGGGGGCCTTACTGAACCAGCGGAACGTCTCCGGTGTGCCGGCGGCGGCGATCAGCCCCGGTGCGTCGTCGATTGTGCAAGGGTCGAGCCGGACCGTCGTGCCAATGAGCGGTCGCGAGACGAGCGCGTCGCCCACGGCCTAGTTCCCACCGATCATGTCACCCAACCCGCCCAGCACGCTGCCCTCGCCGGTGCGCTTGCCGCCTTGCGATGGTGCAGCCGCGATCACGCGGTCGGCCAGGCGGCTGAAGGGCAGGGTCTGGAGCCACACCGTGCCCGGGCCGGTGAGGGCCGCGTAAAAGAGGCCCTCGCCGCCGAAGATCTTGTTCTTGATGCCCTTGACGAATTCGATGGTGTAGTCGACGCTGCTATCGAGCGCGACGAGGCAGCCGGTATCGACGCGCAGCTTCTCGCCGGGCGCGAGTTCTTTCACCAGCGTGGTGCCGCCGGCGTGCAGGAAGGCCTGGCCCTGGCCGGTGTCGCTGCTGAGCTTCTGCATGATGAAGCCCTCACCGCCGAAGAAGCCGACGCCCAGCTTCTTCTGGAAGGCGATGTCGACCGTGACGCCCCGGGCGGCGCACAGGAAGGCGTCCTTCTGGCAGATGAGCGTGCCGCCGTGGTCGCCGAGCTCGATGGGCACGACGTGGCCGGGGTACGGCGCGGCGAACGCGCAGTCGCGGCGGACGCTGGCGTGGTTGTGGAAGTACGTGATAAAGAAGCTCTCGCCGGTGACGGCGCGCTTGCCGGCCTCGAACAGCTTGCCCAGGAGCCCGCCGCCCTCCTTCATCGACAGCTGCGTGGCCATCTCGATGTCGGGCTCCAGGTACATCATCGCCCCCGCCTCGGCGACCATGGCCTCGTTGGGGTCGAGTGTGACGATGACGGCCTGCATGTCGTCGCCGATGATGCGATAGTCGATGATGTCGGGGCTGGTGGGCATGGCGGGTTCCTCCTTGGGGCCTCTGTCCGGGGGCGTATTGGGAGGATACCCGTTGGGCTTACGGAACGCGGTTTAGGGGCACCCGGCGTCGAAGGCGTTCTGGAACCCCAGGAAGTCGAACAGCGTGAAGCGGCCATCGCCGTCGAAGTCGGCGGCCGGGTCCCGCGCGTCGAAGAAGTTCTGGAAGGCCAGGAAGTCGGCGACGTCCAGGCTGCCGTCGCCATTGAGATCCGGCGCACAGGCGACCGGGTCGCGACCGTACACGATGGAGCACTCGCCGCTGGCGTCAAGCCCGCCGCCGTCCGCTCGCGGCGCGGCGATGATCATGTCGTCCCTGCCGTCGCCGTTTACGTCGCCGGCCGAAGCCAAGGCGGCGGCGCTCTGGGTGAACTCGCCCGTGCCGTTAAGCTGGAAGCCGGTGGATTGTTCGAGATCGCTCAGGCGAACGATCGCCGGGAAGCCCGCCCCCGACGCGCCGTCGCGGCCATAGACCACGTACGACTCACCCGCCCACTCGTCGCCCCCCGGATCGGCAGTCACGGCCCCGATGATCACGTCATCCAGGCCGTCGCTGTTCACGTCGCCCGCGCCCGCCACGGTCCAGCCCGCAAAGTCCCCCGGGTCGATGCCATCGATGCGGAACCCCGTCGTGCCGTCCAAGGTGTCCAGCCGGATGGCCGGGGGGAATGGCCCAGAGACGGAAGCGTCCTGGCCGTACAGCACGTAGCTCGAGCCGGTCTCGGTTCGTCGATCGGGGCTGGCGACGGGCGCGCCCACGATCAGGTCGTCGATGCCGTCGTTGTTGAGGTCCCCCGCGCCGTCGACCGAGCGGCCGCTCAGATCGAACGCGACCGCGCCGTCGAGGCGGAAGCCGTCGATGCCGTCGAGATCGGCGAGCTGGATGACCGGCGCGAACGTTTCGCCCGCGCCCGAATCGCGACCATGGATCACGTAGGTCGACCCCGCCTCGGGCCGACCGCCCGGACTGGCGCGCCAGGCGCCGATGGCGATGTCGTCCAGGCCGTCGTGGTTGAGGTCCCCCGCCGGGGCAACCCAGCTGCCGCTCTGGTCGGTCTCGCGCTCGCCGTCCAGGCGGAATCCGGTCGTGCCGTCAAGGTCCGACAGCCGCACCTCCGCAGGGAACGCGGCGCCCGACGACGACCGCCGACCAAAGAGCACGTAGGTCGAGCCGGCCTCGAACCGCCCGCCCGGGGAGGCGCGGAACGCCGAGATCACGACATCGTCGATGCCGTCGCCGTTGAGATCTCCCGCGGCGGACACCGACGTACCGGCGAAGTCGAAGTCGGTGGTGCCGTCGACCCGGAAGCCGCTGACGCCATCGAGGTCCGCCGGGGTCATGGCGGCAGGGAATGGCTCGCCCGCGCCCGCATCTCGGCCGTAGATCACGTACGCCGATCCGGCCCAGATGCGTCCACCGGGACGGTCGTTGGGTGTCCCGATGATCACGTCGTCGATGCCGTCGCCGTTGACATCGCCCGCGCCGGCGACGGAGGTTCCCAGGTTGCCAAACTCGGTGACGCCGTCGATGCGGAACCCGTTGGTCCCGTCCAGATCGGCCAGCGACGGGGCGGCGGGGAAGCCGCCGGCGGCCGCGCTCCGCCCGAAGATGACGTAGGCCGAGCCGGCCAGGGTCACGCCACCGGCATCGGCCCGGCTCGCGCCGATGATCAGGTCGCCGATGCCGTCGCCGTTGATGTCGCCCACCGACGCCACCGACTGGCCCAGCCGGTCCTCGGATCGCTCGCCCGCCACGCGGAACCCGATCTGGCCGTCGAGCGTGTCCAGTTCGAGGGCCTTGGGGAACGGCCTGGTGAGCGGGTCGGTCTGGGCGAACGCCTGAGACGCACAGAGGACCGGCAGGCCCGCGGCCGCGGTCAGCAACAACACTTGGAGACTCCCTCGCTTCATCATCTCGCCCCTCCATTGCTCGTGATCTGGCCCACCGATGGGAATAAGTTACCAGAAACCGGCGAGGCTGTCAAGGGCGAACACCGAACGCGGAGCCGCTGTGTGGCTTCCTTGCGAGGCGATCGCGAAGACCCACGCCGCGACCTTGCGGGCCCACAACGCCTCGATGCAAGGCCGCAAGACGATGGCGGGCATGCACGACACGGCATCGCGGGCCCACATCACAGCAATGCGGGCCCGCGACACGGCATTGGAGGCCTGCGCGACGGCGTCGCAGGCCTGCACGACCATGTCGCAGGACTGCAGAACCGTTTTGCAGCGGCGTTATCCGGTCGTGCGGTCGCGAGTTTGTGCCGGTTTGCCGCGAGAGTTGGGTGGTGTGCGGGGTGCGCGTGCGGTGAGGCTTCGGGCGGGCCCACACACCGGTGGGTCATTGGCGGGCGGTGTCTCGCATGGCCACCAGCGACGCGATCCGCGCCGGATCCAGCCCGGCGGTGAGCTCGGGCGACTGGCGTTGCGTGTCCCAGGCCGCGGTGTCTCGCGCAGTGTCGGCGAGCGGGCGCAGCCGGAGCCCATGGTCGAGCGCGCGGGCGTTCGAGGCGCGGTGGAGCGACTGGGAGTCTTCGGCGAGCCACACCGGGATGTCGCGCCAGGGCTGGACGTCCTGTTCGAGCAGCCAGGGCTCGGGCGCCGCGACGAGTTCGGTTTCGCTCTGAAGCGCCGCGTGGGCCTGCCGGGCGAAGTCGGGCAGCGTCAGGCGCTCCGAGGGGCCCGCGGCGTTGTAGACGCCCGCGTGATCGTGCTCGAGGCAGTGGAGGTAGAACGCGGCAAGGTCCCTCGCATCGATGAACGTGGCCGCGCCCCCCGGCTCGGGGACCGGCACGGCCGACTCGGTGCGCAGCACGCGCGTCCACCACGTGAATCGGTCTGTCGGATCGTTGGGCCCCACGATGAGCCCCGGACGCACGATGCACGAACGCTGGTCGCCAAACGCCCGGCGTACCTCGTCCTCGCACAGCGCCTTGAGGCCGCCGTAGGCCTCGGCCGAGTTGATCTCCTCGGTCGTGGGATCGTCCAGCTCGATGACCGGCGCATTCTCATCGGGAGCGCCATCGGCCGTGATGCGGTACACCGACACGCTGGACACGAAGAGGTAGCGGCCGGCCACGGGCGCCAGCAGCTCGCAGCTCGCGCGCACGACGCGCGGCACGAACCCGCACATGTCGACCACCGCGTCGAAGGTCTGGCCGGAGGCGATCAGGGATTCGAGCTGCGCGAGCCCGTCGCCCTCGTTCGGGTCTCGGCTGCCCACCAGGCGGCGGGTGATGCCCGCGATGCCGGGATCCTCGGCCGAGCGGTGGAGCAGCGTGACGTCGTGGCCGTTGCGGACCGCGTGCTCGGTGAAGGCCCTGCCGCTAAAACGTGTCCCGCCCAACACAAGGATGTTCATGCGCCAGCGTACCCCCTTCGAGCACCGAGGTCGTCTCGCCTGCGCCACGCGCTCGGCGTCACGCCCATGTGATCGTGGAACGCCTTGGTGAAGTGGCTGTGGCGGCAGAAGCCGGTGCGCAGGGCGACCTGGGCGAGCGGCATGCCGCCCTCCATGAGGTCCATCGCGGCGGCGAGCCGCAGCTGCGTGAGGTAGCGGTGCACCGTCCGCCCGGTCCAGTGGCGGAACACGCGCGCGAGGTGGAAGGGCGAGCACTCGAGCTCGTCGGCCAGGTCGTCGAGCGTGAGTCGTTCGGCGAAGCGCGCGGCGAGCACGTAGCGGGCGTCCTCGGCCAGGCGGCGGTGCGTCTCGCGTGTCGGTGCGCGCGTGGTGGCGGCGCGGCGTTGGGTTGCCGTCTGAGCGGGCTCGAGCGCGCGCTGGAACACGCCGAGGATCGCCTCGTCGATTTCCATAGGGTCGAGGTCTTGCCCGGCGTCGATCGCCGCGGCGAGGGCGTCGGCCAGCTGCCGCTGATCGCGATACAGGTGTGTCGCGCACCCGGTGTGCGAGAACGAGAACAGCGATGCCGGGTCGTCGCTGTCGATGCCCATGTCGCGGGCGATCGCGAGCGCGTCATCCGGGCGCACGCAGTACCACTCGCACCGGTCGCCTCGCGGCGAGATGGCCTCACGCGTGTACTCCGTATGCGCGTTATAGACGACGATCGTGTTCGCGTCGGCGACGAGCGGCTCCCGGTCGGCCTGGGTGATGCTCACCGCCTCGCGCGGGAAGACGATCGTCGGCCAAGCCATCGGCCCGGTCTCGCGAAAGTCGGGCGCGTCGATGGGCAGCCGCCAGCGGCCGTGCTGCCAGCGATCCGTGCGGACGGTCAGCGCGTTCCAATCCGTTGACTGGTCATGTGCTCGGTGTTGGAGCGTGTCCGAGAACTCCATGTCGGCCTCCGGTTCCCTTGCTGGCGCGTTGTCGTGTGCGGGTGGGCGTGCAACAACCCTGCTCGTTCGATACCCGCGAATCCACCAGCGGTTGCATCCGTGGCACAATGGATCAGACACCACACCACGGAGACCGGCCATGACAACGATCGATCGCCTTCCAATTGTCGCCCTCGTTGCGGTAGCGCCCGCAGCCCTCGCCCAGTTTGCCGAGCCCGGCGTGATCGTGCACCAGGAGTTCACAGGTGCCGGGCAGTTCGGCTGGGCCGTCTCGGAGCTGACCGATATCGACGGCGACGGCGCGATGGAAGCCATCGTGACCGCGCCCTCGGCTCCCGGTGGCGGCCGCGTCGTGGTGTACAGCGGCGCGACGGGTGATGTGCTCATGGACCTTGGGCCCGAGGGCGCGGGCGAGAGCTTCGGGTGGTCGGGCGCGGACGCGGGCGATGTCAACGGCGATGGCGTGCACGACGTGATCGTGGGGGCGCCGGCGCGCGGCGGCAACGCTGGGGCGGTGTACATCTTCTCGGGGGCTGCGGCCGAGCGCGGCATGCTGATCCGACGTGTCGACAGCGTCAGTGGCATCGAACGCTTCGGCTCGGCGGTCTCCTGGCTCGGCGATGTCGACGGCGACGGCTTCGGCGAGGTGGTCGTCGGTGCGGGGCAGAGCGATGTGACCGATCCGGGAGATCCGACGTCCAACGACGGACGCTCGTACGTCCTCAGCGGGAGCGACGGCTCGGTGATCCACACCATCGATGGTGCCGAACCCGGAGCACAGATGGGCGCCGGCTTGGGCGGGCTCGAAGACGTTGACGGCGATGGCGTTCGTGACTTCGCCGTAGGGTCAACCGGTGCTTCCCGAGCCGACGTGTTCTCGGGCGCAACTGGCGACCCCATCATCGGCCCGCTCGAGCCGACCGAGCGTGCGGCCTCGTTTGGTACGTTCTTCACCGGCCCGGCGGGCGACACGAACGCCGACGGCACGCCCGACGTCTACGTGGGCGACTTCAGCGGCGGCATCGGTGGGCACTTCTACGTCTACAGCGGCGCCGATGGCTCGGTGCTGCACAGCATCTCGTCCACGACGCCCGGCGTCGGTTTCGGGCTGGGCTGCGGTCGCGGCGCGGGGGACGTCGACGGCGACGGGCACGACGACGTCATCAGCGGCTCGTATCTTGGCAACCAGGCGACGGTGTTCTCCGGTCGCACGGGCCAAGTCATCCGCTTCATCACGTACACGCGGCCGGGATCGCAGTTTGGCTTCGATGCCGTCGGCATCGGAGACGTGACCGGAGATGGCCTGATCGATTTCCTCGTTGGCGCCGCCACGGGCAACAGGGCGCTCATCATCAGCGGCGCTGTGTGCGCGGCTGACCTTGATGGAGATAGCGACCTGACGCTCTTCGACTTTCTGGAGTTCCAGAACCTCTTCGACGCCGGCGACCCCATCGCCGACTTCGACGGCGACGGGACGCTGACGCTCTTCGACTTTCTCGCATTCCAGAACGCGTTCGACGCCGGATGCGCTTGAAGGATTGTTGTTGCGCCAGTGCGGAACACGTTGTTGTGCGCGAGATGTTTGGTGTGGTGAATGCCTTCCGTACAAAGGAACCTATTTGTAAAATTATGTTCCAAATCATGAGCACTGGCATTATCGCAAACCGTGCATCGTGTACACTCGAAGTGGTATCCGTCGTGTGCGTCGAATATCGACGCCGCGCCCTGAGTGGTATCACTGGAGACGACGATGCGAAGTATGAGCGGCGTATGGGTGTGCCTTGTTTCGGTTGGTACGGTGGCCTCGGTTGCGGTCGGTCAGGCGTGCCCTGGGTCGGCCTACTCGGCACAACGGCTGCTCAGCGGTCTCGCTCCATCGGCCGTAGCCGCTGGAGACTTGGACGGCAATGGAGCCGTCGATCTCTTCGTCGCGAACTTTGCTGACTACACCGTGCTGCTGCGCGACGCTGATGCGCAGCCCGTATCCGACACCACCGCCTATCCGCCTTCGTTCCAACGCCCGAGCCAGGTCGTGCTCGGAGACATCGACGGTGATGGTGATCTCGATGCCGCCCTCGTTGCCGTTGGTGTGGACGACGTTGGCCTGCTGATCAACCGCGGCGATGGCTCGTTCGAGCGCATGGACTTCACGGCTGGCACACCGCGGGCCGCGGCGATCGCCATCGATGATCTCGATGAGGACGGCGACCTCGATCTCGTGATCACCGAGCAGACCTTTATGTCCTCAAGAGTCGGAGTGCTTCTCAACGACGGGTCGGGCCAGTTCGACGATCCCGAGTTGTTCGAGGTCGGTGAGCGGCCCGAGGATGTCGCGATCGTGGACCTCAACGGTGACAGCGTGCTCGACATCGTGACTGCGAACATCGAGGACGACACGGTCGGTGTGCTGCTGGGCGATGGTGGGGGCGGATTCGGTCCAGAAACGAGGTTTGCTGCCGGCACGAGGCCGGGAGCGTTGGACCCCGGAGATGTTGACGGAGACGGCGATGCGGATCTCTTGGTCACAAGAGCTTTCGGGCAGGGCCTGGGCTTGCTCTTGAATGACGGCTTCGGTAGCTTTGGCGTGCCAACTTCGATCCCCCCGGCCGATGCGGTGTTGCGCGATGTGGCGCTCGGAGACCTCGACACCGATGGTGATCTAGACGCTATCGCTGTCGACGGGTTCAACTCGGAAGCGATCATCTTTGCGAACGACGGTTCGGGGGCGTTCGTGCAGGGCGGCATAGTCCTCACCGGCACGCGGCCTTCGGGGCTCGTCTTGGCTGATCTGGATGCCGATGGTGGTCTAGACGCCGCGGTGAGCAACGAGTTCAGCGCTGATGTAAGCCTGTTGTTTAATGACGGAGCCGGCGACTTCGTTGTCCCAATCGAGTTTGGGATCGGTGGCGCTCCCGATGACGCGACGCTCGCGGATGTCGATGGCGATGGCTTGCTCGACCTCGTGTTCGTTGATGAGGATGCGAACGCCGCTCGGGTCGCCTTTGGAATCGGCGATGGCACGTTCCGGGCCCCGGCGCGATATGCCGTGAGCGGCGGGCCTAGCGAAGTAGCCGTCGGTGATCTGGACGGTGATGGTGATCCGGACGTCGCCATTGGCACAAGGTTCGGTCGTGGTGGGGCAACGCTCTTTAACAACGGCGACGGCACGTTCGGTCCGGCCACGATGTTCGATGCTGGCTCCCTTGTCGGAGGTGTGGCCCTCGTCGATATGGATGGCGACGGCGATGCCGACTTCGTATCAGTCAGCCGCGTTGGGGATGATGCGCGCATCCTGTTCAATGACGGTTCTGGAACGCTGGCTTCGGCGAGGCTCTTTCCGGCTGGAGAGCAACCCGTCGCCTTGGCGGTTGGAGACCTGGATGGCGATGGCGATCCTGACGTCGTGACAGCCAACGAGGACAGTGACGACGTGAGCGTCCTGCTGAATGCGGGTGATGGCTCGCTTTCGGATGCGACAAACTATGCCGCGGGACTCTCGCCCCAAGACGTAGCACTCGGGGACCTCGATCGCGATGGTGATCTGGACTTGGCGGTGGCTTCACGCTCGAGCGTTGTACGGATCTATGCAAACGACGGGACTGGCGTCTTCACCGACGTCGAGGCGCTACCCGTGGGCGACCAGCCGATCGGCCTCGCACTCGAAGACGTCGACGGCGACGGCGACCTCGATGTTGTGACTGCGAACGAGACCCACTCCGACGCGAGCGTACTCCTCAACGAGGGTGGGCTGGCTTTCACAGAGGAGGTGCGCTTCCAGGTCGGCCGATCGCCCAGCGGGATCGTGGTGCGGGACCTCGACGCAAGTGGTACCGCTGACATCCTCGCCTTCAGTGAGGACACCAGGCGTGCCAGCGTCTTGCTCAACGGGTGCGAACCCGTGTGCCTCGTCGATCTCGATAGCGATGGCGAAGCAACGCTGTTCGACTTCTTGGAATTCCAGAACCTCTTTGACGGCGGTGACCTGAGAGCCGACTTTGATGGCAGCGGCGACCTGACGCTGTTCGATTTCCTGGAGTTCCAGAACCTCTTCGGCGTCGGCTGCCCATAGTCCCCGCTTCGTCGGTCTCGGCGCACACTATCATCGGATGCATCCATGAGCCTGCCTCGGGCTGGTAGGTATTGTCGGAGGATCCGGTGGTCTTGCGATTTACACATCTCTTCGTACTCGTCGCGATCATTGTGTCTGGATCCGTCGCGAGTGCTGCCGGTGACGACCCCATCGCCGACCTGAGCGCCTTGGATCGTGCTACGCAGCTGGCCGCCGTCGACGCGCTCATCGCGTCAGACGAAGACCCCAAGATCGGGCTGCTTAGGCTGTGGCGCACGACCGATCGATCCGACGTGCGGGCGATGGTGGCGCGTGTGCTCGCACGCCGGTCCCACGACGGCGTGGACACCCTGCTCGCGATCGCCTCGATCAGGGGTCCTCAATGGACGGAAAGACACCCCGAGATGATCGCGTGGGCGCTCGCACCCCACGGCGAGCCGGGCGTGCTGGCATTCGTCGATGCTGATCCGACGGTCGCTTCAGCGGCCGGTCGGATTGCGGTGACAGCCGCAAGCATGGCGGGTATGGACCTCCGGGATCTTGTAGCTGACATGATCTCCTCGAAGGATCCGAGAAGGCAAGCGTTCGTGCTACGACAGTTCCGTTGGAGCCTGGATGCGCCGCAGACGTCGATGTGGGTAGTGGAGATGTGCCGTCGCGGCGATCTGCAAGCGCAAGGGGCCGCGGCGCGGGCGCTCCCGGTCTGGACCGCCGAGCAGCGCGAGGTCGATCCGCGTGGATTTAGAGAGTACCAGCGAGCCCTGGAAGCGCTCTTGAGCCCGCAAGATGCTCCCATCGCGATCTGGGTCATGGAGGCTCTTGCAAAGAACGGTGGGGCGACGCCGAATGCCGCGGGGCGGCTGAAGAGCATCGCGGAAGACCCGTCGGCAGGCGAGAAAGAACGGACGGCAGCGATGCGCTTGTTGGTTGCCATCGATCGTGCCCCAGAGGCTCAGGCCGAGTTCAACGAGTATGTCGTTGCGCAGCTTGAGCAGATGCCAAGGGCGGTGGGGCGGTCACTGGCGTTGCTCGATCCTGACATGATCAGCGATGAGATTCTCCGTCTCCTCATCGAGTCACCCGACCGTGGTGCTCGCAATGACGCGTTCAATGGGCTTATGCGCCCGTTCGGATCAGATCGACAGAGTGACCTTTCCCGGCAGGTCGAACTCTCGCGGCGTTTAGCTCCGCTACTCATCGAGCAGTTGCGCCGCGGGGGCGATGATGCTTCTAGTGCCGCCGCGATGCTGGGCTGGCTTCGGCGGCCTGGGCCCGAGGTTGTGGAGGCGCTGCTCGTGGCCGATAGCGACGCAAACGGGCATCAGTGGGCAGCGCTGTTGAGGTTTGCTCCAGATGATCCAAGGTTTCGTGCGGTGATCGAGAGCGCGTTCCGGCCCGAAGTTGCTCGAAACCAGCCCCCGAAGGGTGCTCAGAAATTCATCATGGCGCTGCGGATGCATCATGGTAACTCGGCCGAATGGATCGGCCAGTTGTTGCGGCCGGTAGCCCAAAACCCCGATCACCCCTGGCGTGAGCTTCTAAGTTTCATCCCATCGCCCGACGTGCTGATCGCTATGGACGGCTACTCGGGACTCGTGATCCCCGCGATCGTCGATGACAGCCAGCGACGGGAGTGGCAGCGATCTGCAGGTCGTTCCAGGAATCCCAACACATCCCTCTTGCTCACCGAGCGGGAGCTGCGGAAGAATGCGGCGGAGGCAATCCGCAAGCACCCATTACCATCCAGTGAGGAGATCGATGCCCTGCTCGAGGCAATCTTCAGGATTCCTCTCGACAAGCCGACGCCGAGAGCGGCTTCCAGGGCCGTGCTGAACAACCCACGGTACCGAGCGACGCTGGAGGCCAACCTATATGACTTCCAGGTTGGTCAAGCGATGGCCCGGGCTCTGGCCCAAGCGTTGATGCGACGGCCGCAGAGCATCGAGCCTGCAATCCGAGCGCTCGCGAACCGACCGACCGCGCTGGCCTTGACCCTTGCGGCCCGAGTCAAGGACGCCGACGGTGACGAGGCGGCGTTCGTGCCCGTGCCAGTCGGGCTCGATGACCGGCTGCAAGCCGCGGTCTTCAGGGCGCTATCTCGGGGTATGGATCGGCACGGAAAGGAACGGTACTTTCGAAACCAAGCGTTCGCTGTCGCCTTGGCTAGGGCACCGCTCACAGATCCGGCGATCCTCGCTCGGCTGCTATCCGACGCGCGCACGGCTTCGACCTACGACGCCATTAACGATGCGGTCCAGGCATTGGGCCACTATCGGCCGGTGACTCCTGACGCGATCGAGACGATCCGCGAGGCGGTGATCGGGCCGCCTCGTGGCAATCGCGTCGCCGCAATTCAAGGCGCTGCGGCACTGGGGCCAGAGGGCCTGCCACTACTCGAAGACCTCATGGCCGCCGCCCGCAAGACGTACACCCACGGCCACCTCGAGCTCAACGCGATACGAGCGATCGCGCCCGACGATCCTCGGATCGACCAGATCGCGACAGAGCGAGGATTGCATTAGCCTCGATTCATGACTTCGTACCGTCCTGCGGTTTCATTGCTTGCGCACGAATATTGGTGGCGGGTACTCGGCGGCAACCGGCGGCGGCGCGCCCTCTCGTTCGAGTTGCTCGTGTAGATGGGCGGCGTAGCCATCGAGCGTGGCGGCCCGCTGCTCATCGTCGAGGTGCGCCGGGGCCCAGGCTATGTACGGCTCGAGCACGCGCATGCCCGTGAACCAGAAGACGCCGTGGTGGACCGGCGCCATGATGCTGCTCAGTGGCGGGTTCAGCCCCTCGTAGCCCTCGGGAGCGACATACATCGGCTCGGGCCCGCCGGTGGTCATCGCGACCATGCCGCGTTTGCCGCTGAGTGCGCCGCTGTCGAACCACTTGCCCCCGCCGTACATGCGGCCCATCGCGAGCACGCGGTCGACCCAGCCCTTGAGGATCGCCGGCATGCCGAACCACCAGAGCGGGTACTGGAAGATCAGCAGGTCGCACGCGTCGAGCTTGTCCATCTCGGCCGAGATGTCGGGCGCGAAGCCGCCGTTGTCGTGCGCGTGCTGCTCTTCCCGCTGTTGCTTGAGATAGTCACCGTTGGCCACGGTCGTGAAGTTGCGCCGATCGCTGACCGGGTTAAACCCCATCGCGTATAGGTCGCTGACGACGACGGTGTGACCCGCGGCCTCGAGCTCTTTGGTCGCCCGCGCCGTCATGGCGCCGTTGAAGCTCTTGGGTTCGTGGTGGGCGTGGACGATCAGCACGTTCATGGTGGGGCCTCCTGTGTCGGGCTTGCAGCGTAGCCCGACCCCGGCCCACCATTCGGCGAGCGATGGCTATGGACACCCCGCGTCGAACGCGTTGCTGAATGCCAGGAAGTCGAACAGCGAGAGCCGGCCGTCGCCGTCGAAGTCGGCCTGGCAGGGCACGCGCACCGCGATCACCGCCGCCTCGCTCGCGGCGCTACGGAAGGGGTTGGTGACGACGACGTCGTAGTTCGCGACGTCCTCGACGGTGGCGTCAATCGTGAGCGTGGGCGTAGTGGCGCCCGAGACGCCGCCGCCGTCGACGAGGTCGACCCCGTCGCGCCGCCATTGGTAGCTGAGCGGCGGCGTGCCGGCCGCGACAACGCTGAACTCGGCCACGCCCCCGCCGGCGGGAAGCAGCACGACTGGCGTCGGCTGCGTTGGGAAGGAGGGCGACGTGAAGCACGTGGCCAGCAGCACGCTGACGTTATCGCTGAAGCTGTTGCCCACGACCAAGTCGTTGTCGCCGTCGCTGTCCAGATCGCCGATCACCACGGCCGCGGGGTCGCGATCGGCGGGATAGACCACCTCGCTCCCAAACGTGCCATCGCCGTTGTTCAGCAGCACGCTGATGCCGTCGCCTTCGGGGATAGACAGCCCCGAGAAGTTCGCCGCGGCGAGGTCGATATCGCCGTCGCTATCCAGGTCGCCGATCGCCACGTCCCGGGGGACACTGCCGACTTCGTATCGCACTTGCGCCGCGAAGGTGCCGTCGCCGTTGTTCAGCAGCACGCTGACGTCCCCACTGGCCCGGTTCCCCGTGACCAGGTCGTTGTCGCCATCAGCGTCCAGGTCGCCGATGACCACGGAGTCGGGACTGCTGCCCGTGGCGTAGCTCACATCGGGTCCGAAGGTGCCATCCCCGTTGTTGAGCAGGACGGTGACTGCGTTGTTCACCGCGGCCAGGTCGAGGTCGCCGTCGCCGTCGAGGTCGCCGATCGCGATCCGCGTCTCAAAGAAGCCGGTACCGAACACCACCGGGGGCGCGAAGGTTCCGTCGCCGTTGTTCAGCAGCACAACATTCGACGCGGCCAGGTCGTTGTCGCCGTCGCCATCGAGGTCGCCGATCGCCACGGCTTCGGTCGAGCCGGGCATGGCGTAGAGCACATCGGGCGCGAAGGTGCCGTCGCCGTTGTTGAGCAGCACGCTGAGGTTCTCGCTGGTCCGATTCGCGGTGACCACGTCGTTGGCACCGTCGCCGTCCAGGTCGCCGATCGCTACGTCGATGGGCTCGCCGCCCTCGCCTACGGACACTGCCGGCGCGAGGGTGCCGTCCCCGTTGTTGAGCAGCACGCTGATGTCGTCGCTGGCCCGGTTCGACGCGACCACGTCGTTGACACCGTCGCCGTCCAGATCACCGATGGCGATGTTCCGGGGGTCGTTACCCGCGTCATAGGTCACCGTCGGCGCGAAGATGTCGGTGGGGTCGCAGTCCTGGGCGTGTGCCAATGTGGGCAGGGTGAAGGCGGGGAGGGCGAAGGCCAGCGCGGCCACGATGGGTTGGTGCACGGGGCGGGTGTTGGGCATCTCTTGAGATCTCCTTCTCTCAAGAGCATACCGGATTGTGCCCGCACACGCAAGAGCAAATCGGGCGGGACGCTCGGTCTTGTGTGAAGAGGGGCGGTCTGCCTGCTACGGGCAGCCGGCGTCGAAGGCGTTCTGGAAGGCGAGGAAGTCGAAGAGCGTGAGGCTGCCGTCACCGTCGAAGTCGGCGATAGGGTCGCCGGTGGCGAAGAGGTTCTGGAACTCCAGGAAGTCGAACAGTGTGAGTTCACCGTCACCATCGAGATCGGCCGCGCACGACTCGATCCGCTGGCCCTCCGCCACGATGACCCAGTTGCACTCACCGACAAAGCCGCAGTCGATCTCGATTGGTTCTGGAACGCCGCATGCGTCCGAGGCGATGTAGCTCGGGCCGGTGCTGCCAAATGGGTTTCCGCCGATGAAGAATCGATCGCCGAGTAGCCCGCCGGCCAGGACGGCGAGGTCCTCGACCGCGATCTCAACCATCAACGCGGTGCCGGATTCGACGGTGGCATCTACATCGACGGACAAGACTTCAAGAACCGGCAGGACCGGCGCGATGAGGGTCAAGACCGTCGAGCCGATAAGGTCGGCACCCGTTACGGGAGGGCTGCCAGCTGGGATTTGGTAGAGGTTGATGGTGACATCGACCGTGTCCAAGGACTCCAGCGCGACAGATTCCACCCCGAACTCGACGGCGCGGATCTCCACGGCGGTTTCGACGCCAAAGTCCGTGAGCGTGAAGGACCTCGACCACCGGGTGTCGCCGGTCGTCATCGGATCGGGAGAAACGGCGCACGCCACGCCGGCCCCGGCTACGACGACATCCTCGAGGCTGTGCGAGAGCCGGACCTGGGCGACAGCGGTTGCTGGGACGAAAGCGCTCGCGAAGACAACACTACCGGCGAACGTGATCAAGCGCGCTGGCATCGGGACCTCCCATTGCCAACAGCTTACCAAAAACCACCCGCGCATGCAAGAGCAAACTTATGTGCCAGTGAGCGCGCGCTACGGGCAGCCCGCGTCGAACGCGTTCTGGAAGGCGAGGAAGTCGAAGATGGTGAACTCGCCGTCGCCGTCGAAGTCGGCGATCGGATCGCGTGCGTCGAACAGGTTCTGGAACGCCAGGAAGTCGAAGATGGTCAGCGAGCCATCCCCGTCGAGGTCGGCGGGGCAGGGCGAGTCAACGCACTGGTTGAGCAGCACGCTCGCTTCGCGGCTGCCCTCGACAGCGGCGGCGACGTCGATGGCGCCGTCGCTATTCAGGTCCGCGGCCACCACGCCCACGGGTCGCGCTCCAACCAGGAAACTCCGCTCCGCGTCAAACCTGCCGTCGCCGCGACCGATCAGCACGCTGACGTCGAGTCCACGCCCGTTGGCAACGACCAGATCTGGAATGTCGTCGCCATCCAGATCGGCGATGGCGATGTCCATCGGCGCCGTGCCGGCGGCAAAGCTCTGGCGGGGTTGGAACGAGCCGCCGCGTCGGCCGAGAAGCACACTTGCCGTCCCGCCGTCATCGTTCGCAACGGCGATGTCGAGCACGCCATCGAGGTTCAGATCACCCAGCGCTAGGCCCTGGGGCTCATCGCCCGCGGCGAACGTTGCCTGATCCTGGAACGTGCCATCGCCGCGGCCGAGCAGCAGGCTGATGTCGTTGCTCTCCTCGTTGGACACGACCGCGTCGAGGTTGCCGTCTCCATCCAGATCGGCCAGCGCGACGTCCTGGGGCACGCGGCCCACGCGGACGCGTGCCAGCGTGTCGAACGTGCCGTCACCCTTCCCGATCAGGATGCTGGCGTCGTTATCGTCTTCGTTGGCAACGATCGCGTCGAGCGCGCCGTCACCGTTGAGGTCGCCGAGCGCGACGCCTTGTGGCGTTGTGCCGACGCTGAAGAGCTGCTGGCGCGCGAACGTGCCGTCGCCCCTGCCGAGCAGCACGCTGACGTCGCGACCCTCTTCGTTGGTTGCGACGATGTCGAGCACATCGTCGCCGTTGAGATCACCCAGCGCGACGCCCTGTGGATCGCGACCGGCATCGAAGCGAAGCTGCTGCTCGAATGTGCCGTCGCCGCGCCCAAGGAGCACGCTGATATTGTCGGTCTCTCGGTTCGTGACGACCAGATCCGGGTTGCCGTCACGATTGAGGTCCCCGACGGCGATGTCCTGTGGCAGTGTGCCAACGTCGTATCGGACCTCGTCGCCGAACAGCGCGTCGGGATCACAGTCCTGGGCGAGTAGGGCTGGTGGCAGGATTACCGGAACTGCCAGTGTGGCGATCCTGATGCGGCGCGTGGCATGTAGTTGGGGCATTGGTCTCTCCTCATCCTCGTCTTCGAGTCTCAAGATTATCGCAGGCATCGGTGATTTCTTATGTGTGCGAGGGGTATTGACTACGACCCGTCCCGCAGACTTCGCACCAACTTCACACTCGCGTGCAACGAGCCAAGTGAATCACGAGCGTGGTGGATTGAGCGGCTCGAGCGCTTGGCCGAACATCATGGCCGCCCGCTCGGACGCGAAGATCGATCAGTTGGTTGCGATGCTGGGCTGATCCTTCGTCATATCTGGCTGGGCTGCGATCACCAACGGCCGGCCCGCCGTGACCATCGGCCAGTGTTCTGGGACGCACGTCACGGTTCTGGGACGAGACCCATGCAATTCTGGGACGCAACGCTCATGTTCTTGGACCGCCAGCACAGATTGTGGCGGTTGGCGCGATCGCAACGCTGCAGGTTGCGGTGCTTCGAGACGACATGGAATGCGGACATGGCCGATTGTCGGCTGCGTTTTCGGACGGACTCAGGCTTTCGAGGTTCACGATGAACTCACGCCCCATCGACGTGGCATCGCCCATCTCACCCAGCACGGCCGTGACCGTGCGCACGGACTCGGCCGACCGGGAAGGCGGTGCATCATGAGCGTCATACCCGACGGCCGCAGCGAGGCGATCGACTGGTTCACCAATCGCCTAGCCGCGTGGCAGGCCGATCCTTCGGCGATCGGTCTCACGCCCGAACTCATCAACGATCTGGCAACAGCTGCCGCCGATGCTTCGTCGGCTCGGCAGACGGCCGAGCAGGCTAAGTTCGTCAAGCTCGCCGCCTCGCAGGCGTACCGCAACAAGGCCGACGCGATGCGCACCATCGGCGTCGGACTGGTTCAACAGATCCGCGGATATGCCAAGGCGACGGGCGACGAATCGGTCTTCTCGACGGCGTTGTTGCCCGATCCCGCACGACCCGAGCCCACCCCGGCCCCCGGCACGCCGTACGACTTCGGCATCGAGCTTCGCCAGGACGGTTCGGTGGAGCTGAGCTTCAAGTGTGACAACCCGGGGAACGTTGCAGGCGTGACTTACGACGTGTCGCGACAGGACGACCCTCAAGGGGAGTTCGAGTATCTGCTCACCGCGGGCGAGCGCCGCTTTACCGATGCCACCGTGCCCGCTGGGACGGCCGTGGCCACCTACCGCGTCCAAGCCCGCCGCTCGACGCAGACAGGCGACCCGGCCCTGTTCTCTGTGCGCTTCGGCGTCGGCGGGAACGGCCAGGCGATGGCCGAGGCGGCGTAGCCGAGTCAGCTCCGCGAAGTATCAGTCAGACCGTGAGTCACACAGACGTCTCCCCGGTTTGGTTGCGCTCATGAGGTGGACGGAGCTCCTATCCTCGATCCATGACGAACGGCCCGGACACCGCCTCACACTTCCTTGCAACCCTCGACGCCCTCCAAGCCGACGGCTTGGCCGAGCTCGATGCCGCCGGCGATGCGAACGCGCTGGAGGCATGGCGTGTCGCGTTCCTCGGGTCCAAGGGCCGGCTCAAGGCCGCGATGGCCGGCATGAAGGACGTGCCCAAAGAAGGTAAGCCGGCCGCGGGGCAGAAGGCGAACGCGGTGAAGACGGCCCTTGAGGGGGCGTTTGAGACCAAGGTCGGTGCGCTCGCCGGAGGTGGTGGCGCGAGTGGTGGAGCGATCGTCGACCTGACCGAGCCAGGGCTGCACACGGCCAGTGCGCTCGGGCGGCGGCACATCCTGATGCAGGTGCGTGAAGAACTCGTCGAGGTCTGCGCACGCCTGGGCTTTGCGGTCGCGCACGGCCCGGAGCTCGAGGACGACGAGCACAACTTCGTGAAGCTCAACATCCCTGCCGATCACCCGGCCCGCGATCCGATCGACAACTTCTACGTCGACGACCCCGCCAAGAGCGAGCGGCCGCGCATGCTGCGGAGTCAGACCTCGACCGTGCAGATCCGCACGATGGAGCGCGCGGTCAAGGAAGGGTGGGGCCCGCCGCTGAAGGTGATCTCGCCGGGCCGCGTGTACCGCCCCGACACCGTCGACGCGACGCACTCGTTCATGTTCCACCAGCTCGAGGGCCTGTACATCGACGAGGGCGTCTCGATGGTCGACCTGAAGACCACGCTGCTGCAGTTCGCCGAGGCGTACTTTGGCAGCGGTGCACAGATCCGCCTGCGGCCTAGCTTCTTCCCCTTTACCGAGCCGAGCGCGGAATTCGACATGATGATCGCGCTGCGCCCGGGTGACGAGCCCGACTGGATCGAGCTGGGCGGCTGCGGCATGGTCGACCCCAACGTGCTCGAGGCCTGCGGTATCGACCCCGAACGCTGGAGCGGCTTCGCCTGGGGCTTCGGCATCGAACGGCTGGCCATGGGTAAGTACGGCATCCCGGACATCCGCATGCTGTTCGAGAACGATCTGCGGTTCCTCAAGCAGTTCTGATGGCGGTTGGCGACGACGGCATCGAGGTGCGCCGTTTGGGGCCAGAGCACGCCGAGGCGTACGTCGAGGTCCGACAGCGCATGCTCCGCGAAGAGCCGTGGTCGTTTGGGTCAAGCCCGGCGGACGATCTCGATCGTGAACGGCGAGTCACTCGCGATCTGCTGACCAGTGCCGATTGGGCATATGTAGCTGCGGTGGACGCCGATGCCATCGTCTCGACGGCGAGGCTGTTCCGAACGAACCGACCCAAGCAGGCCCACGCGGCAGCGATTGTGAGCGTGTGGACGGATCCCGCATATCGTGGCCGCGGCCTTGGCAAACGCGTCCTGCTCGAGGCGTTCGAAGTGGCGCGTGGCTGGCCTGGTATCGAACGGATCGAGTTGAGCGTCAGTGCGCGGTGCGATCCGGCCCGGAGGCTGTACGAGTCTCTTGGATTCAAGTGTTGGGGCGTGCAGCCCGACGCGATGCGGGTGGGCGGCGAGTCGGCGGCGGAGTACTACATGCAGGTGGCGCTCAAGTCCGTCGTTCGCTCCCCAAGCCGACCATGATGGTGCGAAAGAGGCCGCCGACCACGCCGAATAAGCGACACTGGTGGGCCAACCCTAAACTGGCCTGAACAGAAGCGGAGGGGCCACCCGATGGACGAACAGCAGGACAACGCTCCAAAGACCGACGCACCCGAGGACAGCAAGCCCGAACGCGTCGATCGAGCCGCCGCCGCGGGCCTGCCCAGCGAGCACGGCCCGGAGGTGCGCGTGATCAAGCTGCGGCCGGCGATGTTCCGCGCCCGGCCGTTCTCGTTCATCGGGCTCGTGCTGCTGATGACGGCGGCGGGCGTGCTCGCGCTCTACGCGGCGATCCGCGACGCGCCAATCTGGCCGGCCGATGGCTTCTGGCTGATTGTCTGCCTGCTCGTGTTTGTTGGGGCGGCCATCACGATGTTCGTGTGGTACCTGCTGAAGCTGAGTGCATCCCTGGAGATCACCACCAAGCGCACGACCGAGAGCCACGGGCTGTTTAGCAAGGCCACCAGCGAGGTGCTGCACGACAACATCCGCAACATCGCCGTCACGCAGAGCTTCATCGACCGCGTCTTCAATGTCGGCAAGCTCGAGATCTCCAGCTCGGGCCAGTCGGGCGTCGAGATCACGATGAAGGACGTCAAAAACCCACACGGTGTACGCGAGACCATCGACAAGTACCGCGAGCTGTAAAGCCCACGGCACTCTGGTAGCACAGGGAATACTGGGCGGCGTCGACTAGCGGCTGGCCAGCCTTCGGGCGATGTCGACGACCACGCCGATCTGCTCGCGGGTCAGGCCGAGCCGCTGCAGGTACTTAGCCGTGCGGGGGTCGAGCTCAAAGCTGCGGCCCTCTCGGCGGATCTCCTCGACGATGCGCGGCAGCACGTCCATGACGGCCCGGATGTCTTCGCGGTCGATGCCCGCGTCGAGCAGTGCGCGGGCGATCCGCTCACGGACCATCCGACGCTCGTCGCCCGGGTCATCGACGCCACGCTCGCTGTCTTTGGCCATCTTCTGCTGCAACTCGACGAGCTTGGCCTCGGCCTCCTCACGGGTCAGGTCTCCGCTCTCGACGGCGGCGTTCAGACGCGCAATCACGCCCCGCCAGTCGACCTCTTTGCTGTCCTTCTTGTCAGCGGCCTCGCGCTTCATCGCCTCGAGCTTGTCCGCTGCTTGTTCACGCGTGAGGTCGCCGCTGTCGACCGCGGCATTCAGCCGGGCCAAGATGCCGTCCCAGTCCTTTTCTTCGTCTCGCTTCGCTTGGTAGAGGTCCTTGCCTGCCATGCGGCGCATCTCGCCGCGCTTGGCGTTTGCGTCTTCTCGGCTGAGCTCGCCCTTCTCGACGAGGGCGTCGAGCTCTTGGGAGGCTTCACGCATGCGGATTCGGAGTCCAAGGCTGCGCTCGAACTCCATGTACCGGGCCTTGCCGGCCTCTTCGGTCATCTCGCCGGCCTCGATGGCCTTGGCGATACGTTGCCAGGCCTTCTTGGCCTCACGCTCGTACTCCTTCTTCAGATCGATGCCGCGCTCCATCTCGGCGAGCTTGGCATCGGCTTGCTCCTGCGTGAGCTTGCCGGCCAAGACCTCATCCGCCAGGTCCTCACGCACGATCTGGAGGTAGGCCTCGCCTTCGGTCAGGCCCATGACGTCCATTGCGAAGACCATGTCGATCTTGTCGTCGATCTCGTCGCGCACGTGGGCGAGCTTGGCATCCGCGTCCTCACGGCTGAGCTTGCCCGCATCGACGGCCGAAGCGAGCTCCGCTTCGGTCTTGGCCAGCCACTCGCTGGTTTCACGGGCCAGGTCTGAGCCCGGGAAGACGGTGAGGTCGTAGAGGCTGCGCAGGTCTTCGGCGGGCGTGCCCACGAGCGCGGCCTTGCGGAGCACCTCGAGGGCCTTGTCTCCGTTCGAGAGCTCGTTGCCGGCGTAGGCGAGGCCCACAGCGCCGATGATGCAGCCCGCGGCGGCACCGATGGCCAGACGCCTCGAGCCGTGGCGCCGGGGCGGGCTCACGCCCATGATTCGTGCGATGCGGTCCATGAGTGGTCCTCCGGTTGCCGCTAGCGCGGCGCGTTGCAGGGATTGGAGTTGGCCGTTCTGGCGACGCTCGAGCCGATCGGCTTCGAGTTGGGCCAGCGCCTCGGCGAGTCCTCGCGGGCTTGTGAGCTCGGCGGCGATGCTGTCGCAGCAATGCTCGCGCTCGTAGCGGATCTGTCGGCTGAGCCACCAGGTGGCGGGGTGGAAGAACAGCAGCGACTCGGCGATGGCCTGGAGCGCGTTGACGATCGGGTCGTAGCGGCGGATGTGCGCGAGCTCGTGCACCAATACCGCGCGGAGCTGCTCGGGCGTGAGGGAGGCCATCGCCGAAGCGGGGATCAACACGACCGGCGCGAGCCAGCCGACGACCATCGGTGCGTGCACCCTGGCGCTGACCAAGAGCCGCGAGCGTGCGGCCACGCCCATCGCTTGAGCGAGGCGGTCGAATTCCGCCTGCAAAGCCAACGGAGCGGTGTCAACGCGGGTGTGTCGCAGGCTCCACGCGTGGAGCCACTGCAACGCGAGACGAGCAAAGAGTGCGACAACGCAGGCAAGCCAGAGGCAGCCAACCCACCACTCGAGGTTCAGGCTCGATGGCGTCGCCGAGTTCAAGACTGCCTGGCCTGCTGCCGGCAAGCCCAACCCGACTCGCGGAGTGGTCGGGGTCCCGGTGCTCGCGGCGACGGTCGTAAAGAGTGTCGCGACGAAGAGCAGCACGCTAAGCAGCATGGCGCCGCAGCAGACCCAGTACCGCGTCCGGCTCGCGTTCTGTCCCAAGATGCCGAGGATGAGCCAGGCAATGAGCCCGACAAGTGCGCCCTGCCACAGGAAGTGCAGCACCGCAACGCCAAGGCCCTGTGCCATCGATCCAAGTCCGAGCGGCTCGAGCATCACAACGCCTCCCCGGATCCGCCCGGATCCTGGTCGGTCTCAAGGCGGTCCAGGAGTTCACGGATCTCACGGAGTTCATCGGGCGACGATGCCCGCAGCGACAGCGCTTGCAGCACCAGGTTGCCCGGCGAGCCCTGGAACGCCCGTTCGACCAAGTCGCTCAACAGCAGCTTCTGCGTCGAGTTCTTCGGTGTGGAGGCGCGGAAGACCTGTGGCCTCACCTCGGCGTTCTTCAGCAGAAGGCCCTTCTCGGTCATGATCTGCATCAGCTTGAGCACGGTCGTGTACCCGACGCGCTGGCGCGCACTCATCGTGTCGTGCACCTCGCGCACCGTGGCCGAACCGCGGTCCCAGATCACGGTGAGGATGGCGAGTTCGGCCTCGGTGGGCCTTCGGCTGGTCTCTTGTGGCTGCGACATGTCAGGCAAGCACCCTCACTGAGTAATCTCGGCCAGATTATACGAAGGCTTTCGTCAGATCAAGTGCCCAACGAAAGCCGATGTGTTCGCTCTATTTTAGGGGGGTCGTCCAGGCGGGTCCGTTCCATGGCCCTGGTTGTACGCCCAGGGCCTTCAACGTTCTCGTGTATCGCGAGGAACGCCGCGTTAGGTTCAGCCCTTGGCGAAGGGGTCCCGGACGCGAAGAAGCCGAACCATCGTCGGCGAGCCTTCACCGCCGAATCCGGACTCGCAGCTCCGGTTCGTTCAATCGTCTGAGGGTTCGCGCGGAACGAGGAGGCCTGCGATCGCACCCAAGGCTGTCGTGCCCATCGCGGTGACGACCTGGTTTGGCCCGTTCTCGCTCGTATCGAAGCCGGCGAACAGCAATGCGGTGATCGCGATGACCACCAAGCCCGCGATCACGATCCGGTAGAACACGCGATCGGTCATGTACGCCGACTGCGAGAACTCTTCCATGGCGCGAACCGGATCGTCCTGGACGCGCAAGAGCAGCTTCTTGTCCGCACGCATCTCTCGCGCGAGCTGTCGTGTCGTTGCGATCCGTCGACGCATGAATAACTCCCCAGGGAACGAAGTCGCTCTCGTACTCGACCTACTGCGCTTCGATGGCCCCAGATACCCGGGTGCGCACCCGGACGCCATCGATCTCGGCCGGAATCTGATCCTTGGCATTCGCATTTCGAAGCAACACGAGGATGGCCTCTTCGCCCGAGGCGTCGGGGGCGATCATGCACCCCTGGACGCCCGCGATGCGAAGGAGCGCATCTTCATGCCGCGCGAGAACGCTGGCGGCATACGACACGGAACCCGCGTCATCCTGTTCAGGATCGTATTCGATGCCGCCGCTGGTCATGCTGATCTCCTTCTCTCTCTTGAGAGTCAGATTCTAGGAGAACCGCTCAGGTGTACAACTGCACGTTGAGCGCGCGAAGGACGCGATTGATCTTGTTACCGAAGGTGATTCCGCCACCGCCGGCGAACAGGAGCCCGACAGGCTGGCGCTGCCGATCCCAGTTCCAGATCAGCGAACCCGAATCGCCGCCCGCGCTGAAGGGGCGGCTGCCGTTGCCGCGAACGGCCATCTGATCCGTGAACACGCCCACGCGACCGCCCCCAAAATTGACGCGGATCGTCGCGTTCGTGCTGATGACGCGACCGGCCGTGAGCTGGGTGGTCCGTCCGCTCTTGCCGACGAGCTTGCCCACAACCGGGTTCGCGGGCCTGCGTGAGACCCGGAAGAACCGCCGCCGGCCTCGGTAGATGCACACGAGCTCTCGCCGTACGAGCCTCGGGCTGGTCCATCCCAGGGCGCAGTCGACGTAGTTCTTCTTGCCGGTGAAGTCGATCTTGACCCACTTCTGGAGCATGGCGATACGGTCTCGCGGATCGCGCCCGCCATCGGCCGGGCCGGGCTGGAGGAGCATGTCTCCTACCTTGGCGTTGTTGCTGTTGGCCAGGACGTGATTGTTGCTGAGGATGTACAACCGTCGACGGTCGCGAACCAGGCACCCGAGGGTTCCCGCGGTGATTCGCGGGTGCCCGACCGACACGCCGCCGGGAGCCGGACGAATCCTGAAGCGATGCGCCTCGGCGTCGATCACGCCAGTCGTGATGGGAACCACCGGGAAAGAGTCGTCCGAGGCTGCGCGCACGGACATGTCATCGAAGAGCGATCGGCGGAGAGACTCCTCGTCGGTCTGTTCGACGGTGAACACGCCCAGCGCGGCCTCTCCGGGCGGCACGAGCTCGTCTCCCAGCGGCTCGGCGATGGCACCGGCACCAACAACGTTTCCGGGGCCTTCGATGTCCTCAAGCGACTGCACACCGGTTCCACCGTTCTGCTGGAGGCGCATCGTGATCTGATCGAGGGCCTGCCGGATTGCGGGTGTCGCGGTGTCCTCATCGGCTTCTGTCTCAGCGCCCGCATTGCTCTCGGCTTCGCTGTCGAAGTCGGCCGAATCGTCGTCGAGGTCGGGTTCCTCGAACGCGTCGTCTTCGAACTGATCGCCCGGCAGGTCATCGGGCAACTCGAACGCGCCCGTGTCTTCGGTGCTCTTGCTCATGATCTTTGTTCTCCTGGTACGTTTCGCGGTCTCTCCGGCCGGGCGACACCGCCCCGCCAGCCCGCTCCAACCACCGCAATCCGCAGGGCTCGGTGTTGGCCTCGGTGCCAGCAAACGCACTTTTTTCCTAATAGCTCGCGCAGCAGGCGGCGGGCCGGGTGTCCAGCCTCCGGGCGGGGACGCGTGGTGTCGGGGTCTCGCCCGGGTTCGGCAGGGAGCCGCACCGCCTGGCCCAGAGCGGCACTTCGGCTCGGGGGAGCGGGCGGATTTCCTGGGCTGGGAAGTTGGGCTGGGGACTGCTCAGGCCGCGCTCGGGCCCCTATACTGGCCGCCTATGGCCAAGACCCGTGAGATCAAGAAGCGCATCAAGGCGGTCAAGAACATCCAGCGGATCACCCGCACGATGCAGATGATCGCGACCAGCAAGTTCGCCAAGAGCCAGAGCCGGGCCGAGGCGACCAAGCCCTACACCGAGGGCATCTTCGAGCTGGTGCAGGAACTGGCCGCCACAGCCGGAAACGTAAGCCACCCGCTGATCGAGGGTCCCGTGGGCGGCTTCAAGGACGACGCCCGGCCGCTCACACTGGTCATCACCAGCGATCGCGGCCTCTGCGGCCCGTACAACGGTTCGGTCCTCCGCACGGCCATCAAGCAGCTGCGGGCGGACGACGCCGCCGACCCACGGGTCGAGGTTGTGGGCAAGAAGGGCGTCGCGTTCATGAAGTTCAACGGTGTAAATGTGCACCGCCACCACACGCAGTTCGGCGACCGTCCCGAGTTCGAGGACGTCCAAGAGCTGGCCCAGCACTACATCGAGCTGTTCGAGGCCGGCCGGATCACCGGCGTCAACCTGATCTACATGCGGTACATCTCGGTCGCACGCCAGGCCCCGACGATCGTGCCGCTTCTGCCGCTCAAGCCGCCGGCCGTCGAGAAGCAGGAAGAGGGCTTCTCGGCCCAGTACGAGTTCAGCCCCGACGCCGAGGGCCTGCTTGCCGAGTTGTTGCCCGAGACGGTCAAGACCACGCTCTTCCAGGCGTTCAACGACGCGGTGGTCAGCGAGAACATCGCCCGCATGGTGGCGATGAAGGCCGCGACGGACAACGCCGGCAAGATGGGCAAGGCCCTGAAGCGCAAGTTCAACCGCGCCCGCCAGGCCCAGATCACGACGGAGCTGAACGAGATCGTGTCGGGTGCTGCGGCGCTGGGGTAATACCGACACCAGATCAACGAGCCCTTCGCGCGAGCGAGGGTAATGGACATGCGGATACCCAGTCCCCTCGCTTGCGCGAGGGGCTCGTTTTTATGCCCTCTGATACCAATGCACCGCCGTCGTCCCGTACTCGTGGGTCTCCGGCCCAACCGCGCCCTCGATCTCCAGTGAACCCTCGACGAACTTCGGCTCGTCGTCGTCTTCGATGACCTCGCCCGCGGCGATCGCCTCGAACATGGCCTCGATCTCGTCGATGTCTTGCGACTCCAGCGAGCCGTCGTCCAGGCTGAGGGAAATGACCTCTTCTTGCTCCGGCTTCCGCTTCGAGGGCTCGGGCCGCTCGCCCTCGGGCACTTGCAAGAACGGCCAGGGCGTGCGGAGCAGCAGGTAGCCGTCGTCGCTGAGGCGTTGCACGAGCCGGCTTGCTTGGGACAGCACGCGCTGCCAGGCCTTGGGGTCTCGGGCGAGCTTGTAGGGCGGGTCCATCATGACGATGGTCACCGGGCTGGGGCATCGTGCAGAGGCCAGAGGGCCCAGCGCATCGCCCTCGACGATCTCGCTCATCGTCGCAGCGTCGAGGCGATCGATGTTGCCGCGCAGGACCTCGCGGATGCGCCGGTCACGCTCGACGAAGACCACGCGCTCGGCACCGCGGCTGATGGCCTCGAGCCCGAACGAGCCCGTACCGGCGAACGCATCGAATACGCTCGGGCCCTCGACCATGTGCCCTTGCAGTATGTTGAAGATCGACTCGCGCACGCGATCGGGTAGCGGTCGCGTGGTCTTCTGGTCCGGTGGTCCTTGCAGGACGGTCCGCTTGTATTGCCCGCCGATGATGCGCATGAGCGAGCAAAGCGCCCAGCGGATCGCGAGTCAAGGGCTACTTGGCGTTCGTCGATTCGCCGGCGTCCGAGCCGCCGTTGGCGACGCCCGCCGGCTGCTCGACGAGCTCGAGGCGAACCCGCCGCACGCGCGTCTGCTCGGCGCTGATGACGATCAGCCGGACGTCTCCCTCGACCCAGGTATCGCCAACGTCGGGGATGCGGCCGAGCCGGGTCGATACGTAGCCACCCACGGTGTCGTAGTCGTCCTCTTCTGGTAGCTCGACGTTGAGCGGACGGAGCGCATCGTTCGCATCGTCGATGTGGGACTGCGCGTCGATGATCGCGGAGCGCTCGTCCATGTTGAGCTTCACTTCGGGCTCGTCCTCGGGGGCGTCCTCGTACTCGTCGTGGATCTCACCAAAGACCTCCTCGACGATGTCCTCGATGGTGACCAGGCCCGCGGTGCCGCCGTATTCGTCGGCGACCATCGCGATGTGCACCCGGCTCTGGATCATCTCGCGGAGCAGCTCGCGGACGGTCTTGGTCTCGGGGATGAACAGCGCGTCTCGCAGGATGTTCTGGAGATCGAAGTTCTTGGGCTCGCCGTTCTCGGGCTCGGCGAGCCACTTGAGCAGGTCCTTCGCGTACAAGAAGCCGGCGATCTCATCGAGGTTCTCGCGATACACCGGGATGCGGCTGTGGTGGCTGTCGCGGATGTACTGCTTGACGCTATCAAGATCGTCGGTGTACTCCAGCGCTTCGATCGCGGTGCGCGGCGTCATGATCTCGTCGACATCGGTCGAACGAAACTCCACGACTGCCTCGATCATGTCGCGCTCGGTCTCGTCGACGCCGCCGAAGCGCTCCGCCTGCTCGACGGCGCTGAGGATCTCCGCTTCGGCGCGATCGGTATCTTGCCCGTCGGCGCCCGCGAGCCGACGGACAACCTCGTCGAGGAAGCGGTAGATGCCCGCGAACGGCCGTAGTGGCACCATCAGGCCACGGATGATCGGGGCGGTCGTGCGGAGTGTCGCGCCCCAGGCGTGCCGGGCGATCGCCGCGGGCAACGCCATGTTCGTGACCCAAAGCACCGGCGTGGCGATCGCGATGCCCAACACCATGGACAGCCAGCCGATCTCCAGCCCGTCGCTCGGGTCGCCATCGAGCAGCAAGGCCAGGTGCAGCACGAGCGCGACCGGCACGAAGAGGCTGCACGCGATGCGTGGCAGAGCGATTGCGCCGGCTGAAACATCGGCCGAGTCCAGGATGACACGGATGGTCTCGCGTCGCTTGTCGTCGGCGATGCTCCGCAGCCAGTCCTCGCCCGCCACGCGGTGCGCGTGCCGCAGCACCTGATGCAAGACCGCAAACACGCAGCCGGCCAGTGCAGAAGCTACGGCGATCCAGAACCAAACCACGGCACTCATGGCTTGGCCTCCGAGTCACGATTGCCAACGGCGAACGTCCGACCAACGCCAATGCGCTCGAGGATCTCGTCCTCAAATGCGTGCATACGGGCATACGAATCGTCATCGTGATCGTCGTGGCCAACGCAGTGAAGCATGGCGTGCACGACATAAAGCAGCAACTCGCGTTCTACCGGGTGGCCCAACTCGGATGCTCGGCGGGTGGCCTCATCGACACACACGTGCGCGTCCGCGTCCATGGGCTTGCCTTCCGCGGCCGCACCATTGGCGAGGTCGAATGTCATCACGTCGGTGGTCGACGCGTCTCCGAGATGCTCTTCGTGCAGCTTGGACATCTCGGCATCATCGATGACTCGAACTCGCATCTCACCGGCGAGCTTCAACTCTCGGCCGGCCAGTCGCGCGTGTTCGATGATCCAGGCGATGCCGGAACTATCGACGCGATGAGATACCTTGGGCGAGAGGGCCACGCCGACGGATAGCTCGTTGTTCGATAGCGCGCGTTCAGGAGGATCGTCGCACGGACTCGCAGGCTCTGGTTCGTCCTGGCTCGATGGCGATGCTGGATCGAGGTTCACTGTCATGATCCGCTGGGGACCTCCTGGGACAAGTTTACCATATGTCCGGCGGTCGCGAAGGGCCTTTTCTCAGGCCGCCATCGGCGGGTCCTCGCCGTGCTCGTCCGAGCCGCCCCATTGGTCAATGGGCACGTGGCGGTGATGGACGCGGATGATGCGGGCCAGTTGCTGGGCGAGCAGCTCGCTGATGACGCCCAGGCGTTGCATCGTTCGGACATCGAACGGATCCCGATCATCGCGGAACAACGCCACGGCGGCCAGCATCTCGCCATCGTGCTCGGCCGCGAAGGTCACAGCCTCGCAGCCGGTCAGCCACGCGGCGTGCTCGCCCATCAGGTCGTCGAGCGCTTCCTCGCCGCGGTGCAGCCGCATGCTCGGGTCGGCCTCGATGGCCGGCGCGACAGACGCGGCCACGTGGTCGAGCAGCATGTCCACGCAGTCGCGCGGACAGTCGTAGTTGACGTATGCGCCGAGCGTAAAGTCCTGGCCCGAGGTCGGCAGGAAAACGGCCGCGTTGGTCGGCCCGATCTTGTGCAGCACGTACTCGAGCGTCGTGCGCAGCAGGCTCTCGACATCGAGCTCCAGGCGAGCGAGCACACCGAATTCGGCGCGCACCGTGACGAGGTCCATGTCACCGTTCTGCGCGTGGCTCATGTCGGCAGGCACGAGCGCCAGCGGCCGCGGAGCCTCATCCTCGGCTTGCCGACGCGTGCGGCGCACAAGGTCGGTCACGCACCGGGCAAGTGCGCGCTGCGAGTCGTCCAGCACGAGCAGGTCGACCATCCCGCGTCGCATCGCGTCGGCGGCGTCATCGATGGTGGGGGATTCGGCGGCCAGCGCCATGTCGAACTCATCCTGGAACTCGCGAGCGATCGATCGCCAGCGACCATGATCGTCGGCGACGAACACCACAAGATCGGGACGAAGCGCGATGAGGTCGTCCGAGTGTTCATAGGCGAGCATCACAGGCGCGAGCCCGAGCGTGGCCTTCACCATGCCGGAGACGAGCACGCCGTAATCATGGTTGTCAGTCACGATGGCAACGCCGCTGCTGGCTGTCGCAGCCGTTGACGCAGCCAGATTCGACGCCTGTGAGCGGCGGTTCTTCTTGGGTTCGGGGCTAGCTTCGGCCATGGGAGACACTCCGTCGTCGAAAGCGTGGCGAGCCGGCCCTCATGGCCAGCACCATTGCAGCCTTTCGATCGGACGGTTCTTGGGGCTAATCCAGCGTTTGTCGCTCGTGCGAATCGCTAGCCGACGGCCTCGGGATGCTGGCTGATGCCTAAGTCAATGTTGTTGATCGACTTAGATCGTTTCCAGGCCGGCAGAGAAAGCGTTGCGATGGCTCCAGCAGTTCGACCATTTGCCAGTGTGAGCGTGCCGTTGAGCAACTCGGCCAGCTTCCTGGCCCGTGCCAATCCCAGCCCGGGCTGGCGTCCGGCGGGCTTCTCTGAGAAGAACGGATCAAACGCCCGGCTCGTCGCATGCTCGCTCAGCCCGGGGCCCTGATCCACGACTTCGAAGACCAAGCCCTCATCCATCGTGTCGATGCGGGCGACCAGCGACACCGGCGAGCCGGTCTCGGCGGCGTTGACCACCAATTCGGCGAGGATTCGCGAGACGAGGCCCTGGTCGAGACGAACATCTGCCGGAGCGCCGGACAAGTCAGTTGAGAGATCGAGCCCCGAGCCGAGTCGATCCCGTGCGATCTGCGCCATCGCGCGAACGACGGACTCCAATTGGACGTCCTGGGCCTCGGGCGTTGGAGGGTCGGCAAAGACGTGCAGCGCGGTAATAAGGTCCGACAGCCGGTGGCTGTTGTCAACGATCGCCGATGCGGCGCTAAGCACCGATTCCTCAGCCGCGGTCTCGAGCATCAGCTGGGCCCGACCACTGATGACCGTCAGCGGGTTGTTCATCTCGTGCGCGGCGCCGGCGGCCATCTGGCCCAGCCGCGCCATCGCGTCGGCTTCGGCGAGTCTGTCCTGTGCGGCGCTCAGTGCGCGGTTGGCCTCGGCCAAGCGCTCGCCAAGCCGTCGTGCCGAGTCGTGTCGTGCCGCCGCGGCCACCGCCGCCGACCACGCTCCCACGAGTGCTCCCTGGTGCGGTTGAGCCGAGGCTCCGTCATGGATGAGCACAACGACCGGTGCGTCATCGATGCGCCCGGGTGTCAGAGGCACGACACGGGCCGTCGAGTCCGAGCCCGCCTTGTTCCTCCAGGTCTCGCCCAGCCACGGGGCGAGGGCCGAGTCCTCAAGCGCAACATCCAGGTGGGCGGCAGTGTCGGCGAGCGATCGCACGACGTTCCCTGCCTCTTCGGGCTCTGGCAATGGCGCGGTGCTGAAGGTCTCCCCGCCGGGCGAGATCCAGTTCAGCCGCCACGGATCGCCCGCGCTGTGCTTCACCAGCGCCGCGATGGTGCGAGGCTCAAGCAGTGCCGTGGCCGACCGTGACGCTGCGCCGATCGCACTCACAAGCCCACGTCCCTTGGCCTGATCGGCGTAGAAGCTGGAGATCGCTTCCAGCGTCTGCTGGCAGCTTCGCGCGACCTCGGCTTGCTTTTCCAATCGTCCGTGTGCGCGACCCAGCCACGCGTTGGCCTGCGCGATGGAGTCGAAGAGCAGCGAGGGGTCGTTGGCCGATTCGAGCCCAAGATCAGAGCACCGGCTGGTGACCGTCTCGTGCAGCGTGAGTCCGATGGTGTGCAGCTTCTCGGCGTCCACCCCATAGTGCTCGGCGATGCGATCGAGGCTCGGAACCGGCCCCCCTTCGCCGCTCCACCCCAGGTGCAACGAACGAGCAAGGTTGTGCGCAACACTGACCACGCCGACGATGGCCTTGTTGCGCAGCTCGGCCATGCCCTCGGGTGGCTGCCCGTACAGCCACATCGCGTCCTGGATCTGTAGGGGCAGGTTCCAGTGCTCCGCCAGCCGCTTGCCGGCGACATGGTGGTCGATGCCGATGATGCGGTGGGCAGCGTTCGATGAGGTCAGCCCTCGCTCCTCGGCGAGCTTCATCACCTTGCCGTAGGTGCGTGGCAGCACAAGCTCGAGTGCGAGCTTGCCGAGATCGTGCAAGAGCCCGGCCACAAACGCCTCGTCCGGCGAGACCTTGAGACTCGGATGCGCCCGAGCGATCTCGTCGGCCGCGCACGCCACGGCCACGCAGTGGCGCCAGAATCCATCGTGCCGAAAGCCCTCGGCGCCATCACGCCCTTCCAGTTGGGCCGCATGGTGCGTCATGGCGTCGTACACCGCCACGCTCAGGATCGCCGCCCGGACCGCCTCGAAGCCCAGCATGACCACGGCGCGATCGACTGTGGTCACCCGGTCTCCGAGCCCATGCTCGGCCCGCTGGCACATGGACAGGATCCGCGCTGTGAGTGCCGGATCGCTCTGGATGATGCGCACGATGTCTTGGAGGTCGGCTTCGGCCGCGCTGCCGAGGTTGAGCACGCGCTGCGCGATGGGCGACAGCGTCGGAAGCTGGTCCATCTGCTCGAGAACGAGCTCGACCTGTCGAGTTCGTTGGTCTGTGTGGTCTTGGTCGCGTTTGCCCATGCTCCGCCCTCGCCGTGCGGCGTCTACCGCTCCGCCGGGCTGAGCTCCAGCAGGCGTGCGATCTCGTCGAGCAGAGAGCCGACGGTGAAAGGCTTCTTCAGGAATCCATTGCCACCGGCCCGGAGCAGGCGATCGATCCGATCACGCTCGATCACTCCGGAAACGAACAGGATCTTGGTGTCCTTCAGGTCCGGGTTGTCGCGGATGCGCTCGCATACCACGTCGCCGTTGATATCTGGGAGCATGTAGTCCAGCACGATCAGGTGCGGCCTGAATCGCTCGGTCAGCAAGCCCGCGTCATATCCGTTGGAGGCCGACTCGAGCTCGAAGCGCGAGTCCCGACGCAGCATCTCCTCGAGCAACTCGACGATCTGCGGATCGTCGTCCACGATCAGCAGACGCCGGCGCGAACCCTCGAGCGCATCGGTAGGGATGCCGTTCTCGCGCATGAAACGCAGCAGCTCGTCACGCGGGATGCGGCGGAACTTGGAGCCGGGCACGCGGAAGCCGTGCAGGCGACCGTTATCGAAGCAACGGATAATGGTCTGCTGGCTCACGCGACAGACCGAAGCGGCCTCACCGGTCGTGAAGACCTTCTTCTCTGCCCAGTCCGTTTGTTGGTTCTGGTCCTGCGTACCCAACCTGCACACTCCCGGTCATGTGACTCACCGGTCGAAGCGTCTATCGGCGCAGGCTTTGCCCAACTTCACACCCGCCCGGCCGTCCACTGCCTGGAGCGCGGTTCGCGGGCCCGAATAACAGCACTCGTCTTACGAATCGCCCGGTGCACGCCCATGCCGGGCGCGCCACTGCGTGACCGCGTCGGGCTCGCGGGGGTATATCGGACGCAGATCGCCCGCATCGACGAGCGAAGCGAATTCGCGCGAAGCCAAGAGGCCCGATGCGGAGAGGCGAAGGGCGGCGCGGGTGACGCCGGATTCTGTAGCGGCCGTCTCGAACGAGTCGGGCAATCGCCCATCATCGAGCAGCACATCGTGGTGCGTTAGCATCGCGCGAAAGGCGTCGGCCCCAATGGATCGGCCGAGCTGGCGTGCGTGGGCGTTGTCCCCCCCGAAACACGTGATGAACGACTGCTCGCCCTTGCTTGCCAGCGCGACGACGACGGATCGTGCTTCTTCTTTGTCCGTGAGCGACGAGCGCCACCCAACAACAGCCGTCGGTACGGCGAGCATGCGTGCCCCTCCGACCTCTGCGAGCATCGCGGCGGCCACGCACGCCAGCCGTGTCGCGGTGAAGCCACCCGGCCCGATCGAGACGAGGATGTCGTCGAGGTCGCGCGGCGTGGCACCACACTCGCCGAGCACATCAGAGATCGCCGGCAGCAGGAGGTCATCGTGCCGTCCCTGCGAGACCAGCGCCTTCTCGGCCAGCACACGACCATCCCGGGCCAGCAGCACGCCGGGCGTGGGAATGTTGGGATTGGTGGCTTCGATCGCGAGCGTGAGCACGCGACGAGGATAGATCACTCCTGACCATCGCGACCGCTGCGGCGCCGCTTGCGCTCCCCGGTTCGCCTCTTGGCTTCAAGTCTTCGCTCGTTGGACCGCCTCGACGGCTTCGTGGGGATCCGTCGCTTGGGCTCCACCATGGCTTGGCGGACCAGTTCCTTGAGCCGCTCCATCGCGTCTTCCTGGTTGCGGCGAGCAGAACGGGTCTTTTCGCAAACGAGGATCAGTACGCCATCGGCGGTCATGCGCTCACCCGCGAGGTCGCGCAACCTCTTTCTAGCGCGGACCGGCATGCGGATGTCCAGGATCGCCACGCGCAGCTCGGCCCTCGTGTGCCGGCGGTTGACGTGCTGCCCGCCCGGGCCCGACGACGGGCTCTGGCGGAATCGCAACGCCGACTCTGCCACGGTCGCCCCCGGCGCCAGAACGACCGCGTCCTGGCCATCGGCCGGTTCGCCGCCTGGCGGCGTGCCATTGGTTGGAGAGTTTGGGTGCTGCATGGCTCGAAGATGGGGTGCCAAGCCAGCGGGCCCGACACGCGTGGTGATGGTACCCTGCCGTTCGGTAGCCCCATTGCATGGGGCTCGCCCAGTCCACAGCCAACGCCAAGGAGCCGGCGTGTACCGTCACCGCATCATCCCGATCGTGATCCTCGCGATCCTCGCCGGAGTGGCGAGCGCGAGCGAGGGCGGTGTCCTGCGTTTCGTCTACCAGGACGGATCCGCCGGTGCGCCAGCCACAGCGGAGGATTTGCTCGCGACAGACCAGCCCGTTGGCTGGCACGTGCAGATCGAGCCCATGGTGCGGTACATCAGCCCGTCCGGCGACCTGACGCTGCCGGGCACGAGCGCATCGGTCGAGCCCGTCGACCTCGCCGACGTCAACCTCAACGCGCCACGCCTGATGCCGGGCTTCGACCTCAGCTTGCGCTACGACGAATGGCGTCTGAACGCCATCGGCTTGTTCTACGATATCGACGGCCAGTTCGCCACGGCCGATGAAGCGTTCACACTGGGCGGCGTCGACTTCGCCGCCGGGCAGCGATCCAGCGTGGCGCACACGTACACGCAGCTCGACTTCCGGCTTGCCCGAACGATCATCGATCGGCCGTTCAGATCGAGGCTGAATCCCGAGCGTTTTCCAGCCCGCTTCCGCCTCGACGTTGAGGGCGGCCTGCGTTTGTATGACTTCGAATTCGAATTCGAGAACCTGGACACGGGCGACCGTGGCTCGGACGACCGGACGTTCTTCGAGCCCCACGCGGGCGTGAAGGCAGGCCTCACGCTCTACGACGAGCTCACGATCGACCTATACACCAACTTCGGGTTCTGGCCGACCGATGCCGAGGCGTTCAGCTGGGACATCGGCGTGGGCTTCCAGTGGCGGCCGACCGAGAACGTGGGCCTGCAGATCGGCTACCGCAGTACGATCTTCCGGCTGAACGAGGGCAGCGGCTCGCGAGAATTCGAGTGGGAGGGCTCGTACCAGGGCCTCTACGCGGGCCTCCAGTTCCGCTTCTAGCCGCCCGCGGCGACGCCCAATCGTCCAGGCTTTCCTACTATGCCAGCCGCGCGTTTCCGCCGAGACCGAGGCCCCGATGACCCAAGCCACCACCACGCCCAGCACCCCTGCACACCGCTACAACGCGGCCCTGGCCAACGCCATCGAGCCCAAGTGGCAGCAACGTTGGCAGGACGCCGGCGTGTACCACCGGCCCAACCCAGGCGAGCCGGGCTTCGACGCCTCCAAGCCCAAGTACTACCTGCTCGACATGTTCCCGTATCCCTCGGGCGCGGGGCTGCACGTCGGCCACCCCGAGGGGTACACGGCCACCGACATCCTGGGCCGCTATCGCAAGATGGCGGGCTCCAACGTGCTCCATGTCATGGGCTGGGATGCCTTCGGGCTGCCCGCCGAGCAGCACGCGATCAACACGGGCGAGCATCCGGCGACCTTCACCCGCGGCACGATTGATACGTTCCGTCGCCAGTTGCAGCGTTTCGGCTTCGCGTACGACTGGTCGCGCGAAGTTGCCACGATCGACGAGTCGTTCTATCGCTGGACGCAGTGGATCTTCTTGAAGCTCTATGACTCGTGGTTCGATCCCTGGCAGAACAAGGCCCGGCCCATCGCCGAGTTGCGACAAGAGCTCGAGGGGGGCGACCTGCGTATCGCCCCCGATGGCGAGCTGGTGCATGTTGGACGGACCGCCAAGACGCTCATGGCCATCGGCGGCGAGGCCGGCACGCAACGCCGCTGGCACGAGCTGTCCGAGCGCGAGCAGCGCGAGGTGATCGACGATCAGCGCCTCGCGTACGTTGGCGAGCAGACCGTCAACTGGTGCCCGAAGCTTGGCACCGTGCTGGCCAACGAAGAGGTCATCGACGGCCGCAGCGAGCGCGGCAGCCACCCGGTCTTCCGCAAGCCGCTGAAGCAGTGGATGCTGCGCATCACGTCCTACGCGCAACGCTTACTCGATGGGTTGGAGACCGTCGACTGGCCCGACGACACGCTGACCAAGCAGCGCAACTGGATCGGCAAGAGCGTGGGTGCCGAGGTCGACTTTGCGCTCGACATCGACACCGACGATCCCGAGATCGATGCCGACTTGCCGCCGGTGCTGCGTGTGTTTACGACGCGGCCGGACACAGTCTTCGGCGCGACGTTCATGGTGATCGCCCCCGAGCACCCGGTGGTCGACGCCGTCTTGCGTACACCGAGGCCCGAGACGCCAACGGACGAGTTGCGTGCATACGCCGAGAAGGCCCGGAACACCGCCGACGTCGATCGCCAGGCCGCCAAGGAGAAGACCGGCGTCTTCACCGGGCTGCACGCGATCAACCCCGTGACGGGCGAACGCGTCCCCGTGTACGTCGCCGACTACGTGCTTATGGGCTACGGCTACGGCGCGATCATGGCCGTGCCGGGTCACGACGATCGCGACTACGCATTCGCCGAGAAGTTCGATCTGCGCATCCGCGATGTGGTCTACCCGCTCGCGATCTCGGCGATGGCGTACTACGCCAGCCACGCTGCCGCTGGCGAGACCGAGGACGAGACCTGGGTCGTCGTACTGGCCGACATGCTGGGTTACGTCACGAGCAATGAGGTTGCGCCAGCCGACTTCGACAATGCCCTGACACACGTCCGCATGAACCGCCGCGGTGAGAAGCCCGTGCCCGATGATCGCAAGGCGATCATCGACGTCAGCCCGTCGGACTTGGCGGACACCGCACGCTGGCGCGGTGCCGTGCGTGCGCAGTGGGTTGACACGATCGAGAGCCTCTTCGGCGAGAGCTTTGACAAGCTAGAGCGTGTATTCGCCGACGGCGGGTACTTTGCCAACCAGGGCCGCTGCTACGAGGGCGCGGGCTACGCGACCAACTCGACTGCGACGGTCGAGGGCAAGTCCGTCTCGCTCGATGGCATGCCGACAAGCAAGGCAAAGGCGGTTATCACAGATTGGCTCGACGAGACCGGCATCGGCCGCAGCCGCGTGAACTTCAAGCTGCGCGACTGGCTCTTCAGCCGCCAGCGATACTGGGGCGAGCCGTTCCCCATCGTGTTCACCGAGGACGGCGACCACTACCCGCTCGACGAGAGTGCCCTTCCGCTGACGCTGCCCGACATCGCCGACTACGAGCCCGCCGAGAGCGAGGACCCCCAGCCGCTGCTTTCCAAGGCGACCGACTGGGTGCGCACGACCGCGGGCGAGGCCGGCTGCTCGGCCCTCGATCCCAACACGGTGGTCCACCGCGAGACCAACACCATGCCCGGCTGGGCCGGCAGCTGCTGGTACTACCTGCGCTACGCCGACCCGCACAACGTCGAGGCGTTCTGTTCGAAGGAAGCCCAGCAATACTGGCTCGGCCAGGGCGGCGTCGACCTGTACATCGGCGGCTCCGAGCACGCCGTGCTGCACCTGCTGTACGCCCGCTTCTGGCACATGGTGCTCTACGACCTGGGCTACGTCGATTCGCCCGAGCCGTTCCGCAAGCTGTTCCACCAGGGGTTGATCACGGCGTTCAGCTTCCAGCGGCCCGACAAGACCCTCGCGCCCAACGACACCGCCGAGGAGGTCTCCGAAGGCGAGTACGTTGAGAAGGGTACGGGCGTGAAGCTCACACCGGTCGTCGCCAAGATGAGCAAGACGCTCAAGAACGTGGTGAACCCCGACGACATCATCGCCGAGTACGGCGCCGATACCTTCCGCATCTACGAGATGTACATGGGCCCGCTGGACGCGTCCAAGCCCTGGAACACACGTGACATCATGGGCCTGCACCGCTTCTTGCAGCGGCTGTGGCGGTTAATCATAAACGAAGAGACCGGCTTGCCCCGATTGGCCGACTCGGCGGATGCCGACGTCGAGAAGCAGCTGCACCGCACGATCGCCAAGGTCGAGGGCGACATCGAGCGGCTCGGCTTCAACACGGCCATCGCCGCGATGATCGAGCTGGTGAACCTGGCGACCACCAAGGCGAGCTCCGGTGCCGTCTTCACCGAGCAGCAGGCCCGGCGGTTGGCGGCCATCCTCGCGCCGTTCGCGCCACACACGGCCGACGAGCTCCACGAGCGACTGGGCGGGGTCGACTACGCCGGCCAGTCGGTTTCGACGCTCTACAACAGCACCTGGCCCGAGTACGACGAGCGCCAACTGGTCGACGACGAGGTCGAGGTCGCCGTCCAGATCCTCGGCAAGGTCAAGGCGCGCATCATGGTGCCCGCCGACGCCGACCCCAAGCGTCTCGAGTCGATCGCGCTCGAGCACGACGAGATCAAGCCTTTGCTCGAGGGCAAGACCGTGCGCAAGGTCATCGCCGTTCCGGGACGGCTGGTGAACATCGTCGCCAACTGAGCGAGTTCTGCGAGGTTTGCGTTAGCCGCGAATCTCGGCGCCGACCGCCTGCTTGAGCGCCTCGATCGCACGCTCCATCTGCGGGTCGACCTCTTCGTGCCGCAACGTGCGCTCGTCATCGCGGTAGGCCAGCCGGAGCGTGACGCTCTTCTTGCCCGCCCCGACCTGCTTGCCGGCATACGTGCCCACGAACCCAACGTGCTGCAGCCGCTCGAGATCGAGACCAAGCACGGCCTCCTCGATCTTCGCCCAAGGCGTGTCTTGGGAGACGACAACCGAGAGGTCGCGCTCGATCCCCGGGAACGCCGGCAGCGCATGCACACGCGGCGTGGGGGGGTAGGCCACGAGCAGCGGTTCGAGCTCGAGCTCCGCGACGATCACCGGCCGATCGAGGTCGAACGTGGCCAGGGTTGCTTTGGACGGGAGCCCGAAGTATCCAAGCGGCACGGGCGCATGGCCGTCGCCCGGATCGACGGACACCCGCCCCGCGTTGGCCGCATCCATCGCCGGCGGCAGGTCGCCGCCCGTTTCGACCCGCACGCGTGCGCCATGCCCGAAGCACAGCGAGACCATCGCCTCGATGCCGGCCTTCGCCACACGCACGCCTTGCTGGATGTCCTCGGGCTTGGCCTTCGCACCGTCGCCGCCGGCGTCGACGACCATCGAGAGCTTGCGCGATTCCTCGTTGGTGCCCGCGCCCTTCGACCAGTACGTCGCCGCGACCTCGAACAGCCGCAGGCCGCCCGCTTGCTGGACCTGCGCGTCGCGATTCACGCGACGACACGTCAGCAAGCTCGGCAGCAGGCTCGGCCGCAGCGTCGGCTCCGCGCCACGCCGATCATCATCGACGTTGACGATGGACCCACCTGCGGGCAAGAACGGCTCGGCCTTGTCCGGGCTCGTAAAGCTGAAGGTCACTGTCTCGAAGAAGCCAAGCCCGGTGAGCGCGCTGGAGATCGCCTCCATCGCGCGCTCCTCGGGTTGCGGCGGCTGGGCCTTGATGGCCAGGCGTCGCGCCAGCGGCACCGCGTCGAACCCGCGGAGCCTGGCGATCTCTTCGATGAGATCGATCTCGCGCGTCAGATCGTGGGCCCGTTGCGGCGGTGGGGTGCACGCCAGCGCGTCGCCCTGGACGCCAACGGCGATGTCGACCGAACGCAGCAACCGAACGATCTCGTCCGCCGGCGTCTCGATGCCGAGCACCGCCGCGCATCGCTGCGGCCGTAGCGTGATGGCCCTTGCCTCGGGCATCGGTGCGCCCTCGACCAAGGCGCCCTCGCAGAGCGTGCCGCCGGTCAGCTGCGCGATCAGCCGAGCCGCGATCTCTGCCGCCGGCAGGCACGTCCGAGGATCCACGACACGCTCAAACCGATGGCTCGCGTCCGTCCGCACGCCATGCGCTCGGCTGGCGGCGCGAACCCGCGCGGGGTCCCAGGTTGCGACCTCGAGCACGATGTTGGTGGTCGCCTCGCTGACCTCCGAATCCTTGCCGCCGATGACGCCCGCCAGCGAGGTCGCTTTCGCGCCGTCCGCGACGACGATCTCGCCAGCCTTCAGCTTGCGATCCGCGGCATCCAGGGTCGTCAGTGGCTCACCATCCACCGCCTCGCGGATGACCAGGCGCCGGCCGTCCAACGTATCGAGATCGAACACGTGGCTGGGGTTGCCCATCTCAAGGTTCAGCCAGTTTGTGACGTCGACCGCGTTGTTGATCGAACGCTGGCCGACACTCTCGAGCAGCGACCGCAGCCAGTCCGGGCTTGGTCCGATCTTTGCATTGATGATCACATGGGCCGTGAACGTGGGGCACGCAGGCCGGTCGCCCGCGGAACACTCGTTGACCAGCGTCAGGTGGTCGGCCACCGACGGGCCGCGCGGCACCTCATCGATCGCTCGCGGCTTTAGCATCCGCCCGGTCAGCGCCGCGATCTCGCGGGCGAGGCCGAGGTGGCTCAGGCAATCGCCGCGATTGCTGGTGACCTCAACGTCCAGCAGGGCGTCGTCGCCCTTGGGCTCGATGCCGTCCAGCGGGAAGCCGGCCGCGGTCAGCGCGGTGTCGACCTCGTCGGCCGTAAGCGGCGAATCGGCGTTCTCACCCCCCGCGCCCTGGTCGAGCAGGGAGGCGAGCCATCTGAGGCTTGCGTCCATAGGGGCCAAGGGTATGGCCGCGCCCTTCCCGCAGGGGTCGAGCGGTGGTACGCTCTGCCATGCCACGACCGGCCCGGTGCTGCCAACTCGCGACGATCCTGCTATTGACTGCCTTGCTGTGCGCGGTGACAAGCCTTCCTGGCTGCGGCGGCCAAGCCTTGATCACACAAGACGAGGCCCCTTCCGCCCCCGCCTCGGCGGTCGCCCCCGCCGGGCTGAGCGTCCGGGCTGAGGTCCACGTCCGCGACACCATCGCCGCCCGGCGGTACACCTCGGGTGTCTACCTGCTCGAGCCCGATGGCACCCTCAGAGCGGGCGGGCCCCAGCCCCGCTCGGCGGACGATCCGATGCCCGCCCTGCCGCAGTACCCGCCCATCCTGAGGCGGCTCGATCCCTCGGACGTCAACCGCGTGTGGCGGCTCATCGGCGGCACGACCCTCGCCGACCCCGACAGCCCCGAGCGCATCCCGCCGATCCAGGACTGGGCGCCGCTGCCGAACCGTTCGATCGCGCTGGTCCAGATCCGCGACCGCAACGGCACGCGTCGCTTCGCCGTCTCGCTCACCGGCGCCACGCCCGCCGCTATCGAGGCCCAGGCGTTGGTCGAACGCCTCCAGGCCCTCGCGTGGAACACGCCGCAGCCATTGACCCCAACGAGCACAACCGGCCGGTAGCGAATCGCTAGCCTTCGCCAATGGACGAGACCGCTACCGGCAAGACCGACCCGATCATCGGGATCGACCTGGGGACAACCAATTCTCTGGCCGCCTTCGCCGACGAGCGCGGCCCGCGCGTCCTGGGCGATAGCGCGAGCGGGTCGGGCATCGTCCCCAGCGTGGTCCGCTACGAGCCCCAGGCCGACGGCTCGTTCGAGACGATCGTCGGCCTCGATGCCCGAGAGCGGGCCGTCGAGTTTCCCCAGCACACCGTCGCCAGCGCGAAGCGGCTGATGGGCCGATCGCTTGAGGACGCCGCGGGCGACGCGCCGTACTTGCCCTACCAACTTATCGCGGGCCCACGAGACATGGCCGCCGTCGCGATCCCAAGGCAAGGCGGCGAGCCGCTCGTCGTCACGCCGCAGCAGGTGTCAGCCCAGATCCTCCGAGCCGTGCGTGACAAGGCGGAGCAGGCGCTAGGAATGCCCGTGGGGCGCGCGGTGGTCACCGTGCCGGCGTACTTCGACGACGGCCAGCGCCAGGCCACGCGCGACGCCGGCCGCCTCGCGGGTCTCGAGGTCGTCCGCATCGTCTCCGAGCCCACGGCCGCCGCGCTCGCCTACGGACTGGGCTCGGCCCAGCGATCCAAGCAAGAGCCCACGACCGTCGCGGTTTACGACCTCGGCGGGGGCACGTTCGATATCTCCATCCTGCGGATCACGCCAAGCCCAACGGAGGGCGCGCCGGCGATCTTCCAGGTGCTCGCCACCGACGGTGATACGCGACTGGGCGGCGATGACGCCGACCACACGCTCGTCGCGTTGTTCCTCACCGAGATTAACGAGAGGTTCGGCCTGGGACTACCCGAGGACATCGCCCAAGGGCTCGCAGCATGCCCTCCGCAGACCCGCCGCGCACTGCTTACGTTCGCCCAAGACGTGAAGCATCGCTTGAGCGAGGAGGACAGCGCCGCCGTCGCGATCGATCTCGGGGAGGGCCGCGTGTACGACCGCACGATTGCGCGCACCGAGCTCGAGGAGCGCATCGAGCCCTGGATCGCCCGCTCGCTGGCCGCCTGCGATCGTGCCAAGCGGCAAGCCGCCAAGCAGCCCGGCGGTGAGACCATCGACGCCGTGGTGCTGGTCGGTGGCTCGACGCGCGTTCCCGCCGTCCGCCGCGCCGTGGGCGACTTCTTCGGCATGGAGCCCTACACCGCGCTCGACCCCGATCGCGTGGTCGCGTTGGGCGCCGCCGTGCAGGCCGCCACGCTCGCGGGCGTGAGCCGCAACAGCCTGCTGCTCGACGCCATACCGCTGAGCCTGGGCATCGAGACCGTCGGTGGCGCGGTCGCCAAGCTCATCCACGCCGGCGCGACCGTGCCCGCGCGCGCCAAAGAGACCTTCTCCACCAGCGTCGACAACCAGACCGCCATCGAGTTAAAGGTCCTGCAGGGTGAGCGCGAGATGGCCGAGGACTGCCGCGCGCTCGGCGAGTTCCGCCTCCGTGGGATTCCGCCCATGCCCGCCGGCGTGCCGCAACTGCAGGTCGAGTTCCTGGTCGACGCCAACGGCGTGCTCAACGTATCCGCGATCGAGCAGCGCTCGGGCGAGACCGCCACGCTCCAGATCATCCCCAATCACGGGCTGACGCGCGACGAGGTCGACTCGATCGAGGCGGAAGCCATCGAGCACGCACGCGACGACATGACGCGGCACCGCATCGTCGACCTGGTCGCGCACGCGGCGCTCGACATCAAGTGGATCAATGATGCCATGGTGCGCGCTGGTGAGGCACTCGATGTCGACACTCGCGCGCGAATCGAGGGAGTTGTCCGAGAGGTCTCCGAGCTCGCCGAGCGCGCAAAGGCCGACTGGCGATCGATTGACGCCGACGCGTTCTATCGGGCGAAGCAGGCGATGGACGAAGCCAGCGTGCCGCTGCACGAGGCCGCGATCTCGCAATCCCTCAAAGGCCTGCCAAGCGACGCGACCGGACCTCGGCAAAACCCCGATCGGTGACGGGCTCTCAGTCGCCGGGCATCCATGCAGATGACCGCAGGATTCGAGGCTCTCTCCGGCTGCCGTTCATTCCGGGAAGAGTCTGACGCCAGGACCACCGCCCACGCGCAAACCGATGGTGCTCCCGCACCCCGGGGCTTGCGGTGTGGCCAGAACGAACTAAACTCCGATGAGGACCGTGAGAGGGCGGCCCAAGGCTGTCGCCACAGCCGCACAGAAGATCCAAACGGAACACGAATGTCTAGAGCCGCCAAGGGACCATCTCCATTCCTCTTCCTGGCCAGCGGGCCTGCAGGGGGCAAGCGCCTGGGCGTCCGCAGCGCCGCCAGCGAGCGGGCCCTCGCGTCCGTGCTGGGCCGCGAACGCCGGGTCCTGGTCTGGTCCCGCCGCCTGCCGGCGTGGATCGGTAGCTCGGGGCAGATGGGCCTCAAGGACCAGGCCCAGTTCAACGCCGTGTTGGGTCAACTGATCTCACGTGGTGTGCCACTGGTTGAAGCGCTCGACGTCACCGCCTCGGCGGTCGACGCCTCGCACGCCGATCGCATCCGCCGCGTGCGCGCCCAGGTCGCCGGCGGCGCGATGTTCGCCGACGCGTGCGCCAAGGTTGGCGTCGTCGATCCGGTGACCTCGGCGGTCTACCGGGCCGCGGAGCGTACCGGAGACCTCGGCGGGGCGTGCGCGCAGATCGCTCGGACGGCCGAGCGACAGGTCAAGGTGCGCAGCCAGGCGATCACGCTCATGTTCTACCCGATCATCGTGCTGGGCGTCAGCGTCCTCGCGGGCTGGGCCATGCTCACGTTCATCGTCCCGATGATCGGGAAGAGCTTGGAGCGCATGAACAGCGACCTGCCGTGGATTACGACCGCGATGATGGGCACCGGCAAGGCGATCCAGTCGAACCTCGGACTCTTCTTTCTCGGTGTGCTCGCACTGGTCATCGCCATCATCGTGCTCCGCCGTGCGGTGTTCTCGATTGTCTGGAACGTGATCCGCCGCCTCCCCGGCATGCGCGAGCTTGTTCTTGCCCAGGAGACGACCCGCTTCTTCTCGGTCATGGCCGCGATGACGCGTTCGGGCGTGACGCTCGCGGATGCGCTGGTCGTCGGCTATCGAACCGTGAGCCACGGAAAGCTGCGCAAGCAGCTGCAGACGCTCCAGCGCAAGCTGGTCGAGGGCGGCCAGCTCGCGAAACTGATCGAAGACGTCCACGCTCTTCCACTGCCCGTGCGCAAGCTGCTCATCGCGGCGGAGCGTTCGGGCGACCTGGAAGACGCGTTCGATGGGCTGGCCGATGACATGGCCGACGAGGTCGAGCGCCGCAGCACGCGCGCGCTCGCCGTGCTGGAGCCGGGGCTGATCATCTTTATGTTCCTGATGATCGGCTCGATGGTCTTGGCCATCATGCTGCCGCTCTTTACCGCAACCGCAGATCTGAGCGCGGGGGGCTAACGGGATTAGCCCAGCCGCGCATCGACGTATCGAAGAGTTCGACTCGAGGGACCCCAAGGAAAGACGATCATGACACACCGCACAACACAACCACGGCGGAACGCGCGACGCGGCTTCTCGCTGCTCGAACTCACGCTGGTGATCCTTATCATCGGCGTGCTCATGGGCGTTGCCGCCGTTGCCTTCGGCCCTGCGCTCGTGCGCGGCAAGACCACGGCGACCAAGGCGAGCATGACCACGCTCAAGCGCTCGATCACCGAGTTCCAGGGCATCAACAACCAGTACCCCGCGGTGCTGACGGCACTCGATCCGGACTTCGTTGACCCACTACCCGACGATGGTTGGGGCAACCCGTTCTACTACGCCGCACCGGGCACGGGTGGACGCCCGTTCGACCTCATCAGCGCGGGGGAGGATGGCTCGTACGGCACGGACGACGACATCGATGTCTGGACCATGGACGAGGAAGACGCGTAGTCAGCCATGGCTCGCCGCATAGTCCATCCCGGCCCGAACCGGCGGCGGCAATTCCGTCGCGGCATGAGCTTCCTCGAGGCGGTGCTCGCGTCGGCGCTGCTGGGCATCGTGTCGATGGGCGTGCTAAGCTCGCTCAACTACCTCGTGCTCCAGCAGAAGCGGGCCGAGCAGATCGCGGGCGCGGCCGAGGTTGCCAACCGCGTCGTGGTGATGTACCTGGATGATCCCGACGCAATGCCGCCGGGTGGGCGTCCGATCCCTTACGGCCGGCATCTCTACCGCTGGGCGTACGAGGCGCAGCCGATCGACGTGTTCGACCCAAACGCGACCGATGAGCCCACGCCGCTCTCGCTCACGAGGCTGCAGGAGCTGACCGTGAGCGTGTGGCTGCACGAGGACAGCGGCGGCGACTTCTCGCCCGATGCTGGCACGCCGAGCATCGTGGTTCGACGCATGCTGGACCCGCTCGCCACGCGCAATCCCGACTCGTTTGAGCGCGCGATCATGGGTGGTGGGTTTCTCGAGGGCATCACCGGTGGCGATGGTGGGTCTCGCCGATCGGGCGGCTCGCAGTCACCCAGCGGTGGGGGCGGGGGCGGCAGTCTTGGTGGGGGGAGCTGAACGTGCGCGCGCGTCCGGGCTTCACGCTGATCGAGCTCTCGATGGCCATGGTCATCGGCCTGATCGTGGTGTTCGCGGCGATCAGCATGTTCCAGACCATCCAGCGCGCCGACGCCATCGCGGATGTCCGAGCCGAGGAGATCTATCAACTGCGTCGCTCCCAGGCGGTCGTCAGCCGCGCGATGGGCTCGCTGCTCGTCATGTCCCGAGACGAGCAGGCCCGCGCAGATCAGGCCCGTGAACGGCGGGACAGCGCCGAGGAGCAGCTGC
>ERZ1740058.37-NODE-37-length-107604-cov-7.027950_pt1 | contig 107604 bp, 97 predicted proteins | sample MGYA00581745_ERZ1740058 | MGnify/ENA primary metagenome ERZ1740058 (study PRJEB43018, sample SAMN04849742) | marine metagenome | isolation source: floating plastic debris | place: Pacific Ocean | collected 2008-08-30 | study: EMG produced TPA metagenomics assembly...
AAAGCCAATCAGTGGTTCCTGAAGATTGCGTTGTCCAGTTAGTGCCACCGTTAGTGGTTTTAAGAATCGTTCCATTCTCGCCCGTTATGTAGCCCGTATTAGGATCAGTGAAATAAACAGCAGCGAGTACTTCAGTTGTACCAGAGGACTGTGCCATCCAAGTTGCGCCACCATTGTTGGTTTTAAGAATCGTTCCATTCTCTCCTGTAACGTAGCCTGTATTGGCATCAGTAAAATAAACGGCGCGCAGCGTTTCTGTTGTCCCAGAGGACTGGGGCATCCAACTGGTCTCACCCTCCCTCATACTTGAAACACGCTTGATATCTACCTTCGGAACGTAGGTAGATGGACGTGCGCCACTATACGAAGGAGCTTCCCATTGGGCTTGTACTTTGAAACTAAAGCCAATACAAAATAAAATTAAGAGAAAAAACTGTATGGGGTAAAGGACGATTTTCATAGAATGCTTTTTATTGGATAAATACAGTACTGCCCAAAGCTAAGCAGCTACCATAAAAGAAAATACCCTGTTTTCCGTGAAAATTGTTGATTCTGTACTTGACTGAATAGATCAGTAGAGCGTTTAGTTCTGGCGACCTATTCAATAGAGAAGTGGTGTGCGCCCCATAACCATCCCAGCCACTTTCTAGTTAGTTGGGTAATTTAACCACCATGCTTATGTTTAATTATAGAGTGATTCTTTACATCACACTTCTTCTATTTTTTACGCAATGTAGACGCGCCTACCAAGACGAAAATACTACTACAAGAGGAGCCGATACTACTTCTAAGATTGAGACACCTCAAGTGCCTCGCCCTTATTTTGAAGTAACCATTAAAGGTGGCACGCTAGACGGGAAAACTTTTCGTGCCAACCCACCAGCAGAAGTTACCGAGCAATTTACAGTGAGTGAAGTAATGCCTCCTGCCATTACCTTCACAGATTTTTCGTTAGAAGGAACTCCCTTAAAAGCTGACTTAACACTACTGCTCGAAGGAGACATCGAAGAAGGAGAAAACGTACTGAGAAAAGATAGAAAAGGAAGGGTGGGAAAGCTACTTCTTTATCAAACAACAACCAATACTACCTACGATTTTGAGCAACTAGCTATCCATTTTGAAGAGGGCGTTACGCAAATCAATAAAGTGGGCAAGTGGCAAGAGGGGGTAGGGATAACAGAACGCTTTTTTACAGGAGAAGGGACGATCTCTAAGACAACTGTAGAAAGAAAACCAACGGAAAAAAATACATCTACAGGTACGCCAGTTACCTTACGGCTTCGTTACTATGCAAAGGCTGTTCGGTATTAATCTTACCTCATTATCACGGTGAGTAGCTCGCAGCTATTTATCACTGACTAATTTTGGAGGTAAGTGACAGCTCCTGTACAGTAAATGGCTTATTATTTTTGTCTACTACCTTTAGGGCAACCTCCTCTCTTGTTTGTTTTGCTACTACCTGTACAGTAGTAGTACCCTCTAGGGTATAGTAAGTATTGCCCCACTCGATAAGTCCTATCAATACCTTATAAAGATCTTTTCCTTTTTGTGTAAGTTTATATTCGTCTCTTATCCGCTGTTTTTCGGTCTTGTAAGGATACTTTTTTAGAATACCTTGCGCTAGAAGATACTTCAATTTCTTACTCAAGACTGACTTAGATATAGCTAAGTGGTCTTGAAAGTCTTCAAAGCGTTTGTATCCAAAAAAACACTCTCTGATAATCATCAGAAGCCATTTGTCGCCTAAAACGGCAGCCGTTTTAATCAATGGGCAAAAGTCTCGGTGTATTTTTAGTATATTTTCTTGAGTCATTTTTAAAAATAAAAAAACGAACTGAGTTTTAAAATAATACCTAGGTTTTTATATTTGGGTTCTAAAAAAATACTCAGATATGAAAATCCTTAAATTACTGATCCAAATTATTCAACTCGTGTCTCCCACAGTAGCTGCTAAGAGGGTGTATACCTTGGTATCTCGCCCTAGAATGAGAAAGCCTAAAGCCCATGAAGAAGTAGTATTATCACAAGCCGAACAACAATTTGTAACGTATAAGCATTTTAAATTACGTCAGTACAGTTGGGGAGAAACGACTGACAAAACTGCTTTACTCGTACACGGCTGGGAAGGAAGAACAGGTAACTTTGCAGCATTAATTCCGATCTTACTTCAAAAAGGGTATCAGGTCGTTGCCTTTGATGCGCCAAGTCACGGTAATAGTTCACAAGGAGAGACACACATGTTCGACTTTGCTGATTTTTTAGCGGAAGTACTTAGTCAATTTACGCCTCAAGTAATCATTAGTCATTCATTTGGTAGTGTAAATACTGCTACTGTATTGAGGAAATTACCATCACTGTCTATACGCAATTGGTTTCTGGTAACAACCCCTCATACCTTTTCAAGCTGGATCGAACAAGTATCAAGTTTGCTAAATCTATCGAAGCGCGCCCATAGGGCACTCACCGAGAAGTTTGAGCAAGTAATAGGAGAGAAGGTTAGCAACTTGGATATGGCTGCCTATTGTCGTACAATTCAAAACGTAGAGAAAGCAATCATCATCCATTCGAAAACCGACAAGGTTTTACCTATAGAAGGTGCAAGAAAAGTGCATAACGCTTTTAAGCAGAGCCAAATGATTGAGTTAGACCGTCTTGGACACTATGCAATTTTATGGTCAGAGGAGATGAAGAAAATAGTAGCAGAAAAATTGATTTAGTCTATAAATTATTAAGATATTTATCCTGACTAACAACTTGAACGTTGAGAGTAAGTCATTAGAATAGATTTTATCTTTTTAAACTAACCTGCGTGACACAAAACACCCCTCAAATACATATCATAGGTGCTGGAATAAGTGGCCTGATTGCTGCGCAAGTACTAGAGCAACAGGGCTACGCCCCCACCATCATAGAAGCTACAAATCGAGCAGGAGGACGCGTAAAAACAGACTCAGTAGAAGGCTATCAACTAGATCGTGGTTTTCAGGTATTACTTACTGCCTATCCTTACGCGAAAAAATACCTTGATTTTGAAGCACTATCCCTACAGCCATTTTTACCTGGTGCGGTTATTTTTCGTAATGGAAAACAGATTACCATCGGCGATCCATTGCGTAAGCTTTCACTGTTATTTCCCACGCTGTTTGCTAAAGTGGGTAACTTTTCAGACAAGTTGCGCATTTTACGATTGAACAACGCGCTGAAAACGAAATCCTTAGAGGAGATTTTTACCACACCAGAGACTACTACACAGCAATACTTAGAAGAAAAAGGCTTTTCAGCCCCCATGATTACTGATTTTTTCAAGCCCTTTTATAGTGGTATTTTCCTAGAGACCGCTTTGGCTACATCGAGTCGTATGTTTGAGTTTGTGTACAAAATGTTTGGGAGTGGCTATGCAGCCCTGCCCAAAGCAGGCATCGAGGCGATCAGCCAGCAGTTGGTGAGTCGCCTGCAAAAAACTACTTTTCTATTCAATACACGGGTAGAAAAAGTAGAAGAGGGGCGTATCATTTGTGAAGGGGATAAAATAATCGAAAGTGATTATACAGTCATTGCTACTGCACCCCACAAGCTGCTTCCACAAGCTACTTCAAAAAAAATTGCTTGGAAGCGCTGCGATGCACTGTACTTTGAGATCAATCAGCGAAATATTCAACCGCCTATCATTGGTTTAGTGGCTGATAAGGAGGCACTGATTAATAATGTCTTCTACCATACAAGCCTTGCTATGGCAACAAAGGGAGGGAAAGAATTACTATCCGTAACGGTAGTAAAGCCTCATACATTACCTCTAACCGATCTCATTAAAAAAGTAGAAGAAGAACTGGCACACTATTGTAATATAAAAGGAGGGAGGTTCATCAAGCACTATGCAATCGAGCAAGCACTTCCACAGCTAGAGGGCTTACAAAATGCGCTTCAGCCAGGCGCTACCCAACAGACCGAAACGATCTTTCTAGCGGGCGACTACCTACTCAACGCTTCGCTAAACGCAGCCATGGTGGCTGGAGAACAAGCGGCGTTGGATATAGTAGCTACATTAAAAAAATAGCTATAAAGAATATTCAAAGAAAGTGTATCATTGGCTCTCAAAGGAATTACTACTTTTTAAGCCACTTTACAAAAAAGCTTGTAAATGTTAATAGATACTAAGAGTATGTTTAAATTTCTTCCAACCGCTTTTTTCAAGATTGTTATAAGTGTGTTGGCCTGAAAATCCAGCGAGGAGGCGGGCGGATTTGTGGGCAGAAGCTTTGGATTTTCTTGATTTTTTGGTTCGTTTTTCATCAAGGAAAAATGAACAAAAGGTAAATCGAAGTATACGTGATGAAAATTTCGCAAAATATTAACTATGCAGAATTTAATTTTTAAACATTCTCTAAACTATAATTACCATGCAAATTATGTATTTTATTTTTCTAGTCTCTTTGCTATTCACGACTGCTTGTGGTGGTGGCGATGACAACGACAATGATGATAATAACAATACTAACCCTCAGTTTGATTATTTTATGCAATTCACCATAGGTGGTGTAGAATATACCTATGGCGACGCAAACTTCTTTCAAGTAAGTGATCGCAATGAAACGATCATCTTGGGAGCAGACGGAGAAAGCTTCATCGAAAATGAGGACTTAATGGTTGTAAACATTGGCTTGCCAGATCGCTCTCTTAACACCTACACAGAAGAGAGTCGAGGTGCTCGTATAGGACTAAGCGACGGCGAGGGGGGATTAGATTATGGATTGAGAACAATATTTACTGGAGGTAACAACGCAGAGAAATTCGGTAATTATACGATTAACGTTACTGCGTATAATGAAGCAGCACGTACGATAGAAGGTACTTTCTCGGCTACATTATACAAAGGTGAAAATAGTAATAACCTCAGTGCACCTGATTCGATTATCGTTACAAATGGTCGCTTTGTAGCAGTTGAGTTAGACATATAATTTCAGCTATTTTCTGTTTCGTTTGTTGGTAGCTTTTCCGAACCTTGCGGGTTTTTAAAACCTGTAAGGTTTTTTATGCTATGGCTTCCTACCTACACCTATCTAAATAACTACTTTAAAGAGACCCCTGAAGGTTATATGTAGATTATATAAACATCATATTCGTGCTGTAAAATTATCTTAATGCACAAGCGATGGAATATTGATACCTGAATTACTTTATCAAAGAAATTATTACTTTTTGAGCCACCTTGTAAAAAAAGCTTGTAAATGATGGTAGATACTAAACTATATTTATCATGCGAATTACATACTTTATTTCTTTCATTTCATTGTTGTTTTTAGTTGCCTGTGGTGGCAACGACGATGATGGTGATAACAATCCTACCCCCATTCAGTCTAATAATTTTATACAGTTTACCGTAGATGGGGTAGAATATAACTACAATAATGCGAGCTTCGTTCAGGCAAACCAGTCTGTAGATGATTTAATCTTAAACGCTAGCGGAGAGGGCGTTTTTAGTGAAGACCCCATCCGCGGGTCGATTACCCTCTCGTTACCAGATCGCTCCTTAAATACCTATACACCAGAGACCTATCCTCGTGTTCTTGCTCTCGGCGTAGCGATAGACGATGAAGGTAATGGAGAAGACATACAATATGGACTTTTCACACAACTTAAAGGAGATGGTACAACAGAAACCTTTGGTGACTTTACCATCACAGTAACTGCTTACGACGAGGCGAGCCGCACGATTGAAGGTACTTTTTCGGCTACGCTTTATTCTCTGGAAAACATAAACAATCCAGATGCACCTTTGAGTGACCCGATTACGATTACCAACGGTCGCTTTGTAGCAGTTGAGTTAGACATATAATTTCAGCTATTTTCTGTTTTGTTTGTTGGTAGCTTTTTCCGAACCTTGTGGTTTTTAAAACCTGCAAGGTTTTTTCAATTGCTATTCTTCAAAAAGGTGTATCTTAAGCTCTGAATCTAAACATCACTCACTTGTATGTACGTACGCTTTGTTGTATTATCGCTTCTGCTAGTTGGCCAGTCGCTTTTATCATTGGCACAGTCCAAATATCCTATCATTACAGGTAAGCCAACCGTTTACAGTCCGTCATTACTCAAATGGCCACGAGATTTTACTCCTAAAACGCCCGATTTATCAGAGCCTACCAGTAATCGTATTTACGACTTGCACGCGCAGGTGAATGATTGTAATGCCTTCGATCTGATTGTGTCTACAGGTGGCAATTACCATATGGCGCTCACCGACTTTTGGTACAACTATTTTTTAAAGGAAAACAAGGTGAATAACTGGTACTTCTCAACCAGTCCGCCTATTGCTCCTGAGCAAGCCACCAACAAAGCATTAAGTTTTGGTAATGTAGCGTTGATGTGTACCCCACACGTCGCCATAGGGCCTCAGAGCCTTATGGATGAACTAGCAGAAAATGACTTACTCTTGGGAACACCTACACCACTCTTTACCAACCGAGGAAATGTTTTACTCGTAAAAAAAGGAAATCCCAAACAAATCAAAAGGATAGAGGATTTGGCGAGAGGTGACGTACGGCTTGCTACCCCTAATCCTTCGACTGAAAAAAGAAGCTTTAGCAATTACGCGCGTAGTATTTATCGAATTGTACTTAAAGCCAAAGGTGAGACAGCAGCGAAGGTATTTTTTGATAAGGTCTTTAATGCTGAAACGAGTAAGTGGGTAGTAGGCGAGCGTATTCATCATCGAGAAGTACCCCATTTGCTCTTCGCCGACCAAGCCGATGTGGCATTGTTGTTCTACCATCTGGCCAAGTATGTGCAGCAAACTTTCCCAAATGAGTTTGAGATTGTACCACTAGGCGGTACAGTAGCCCAACCTGATCCGCTACCAGGCAATGTAATAGGTAAATTTTATGTAGCGAAGTTGGACGTATCACTAACACCACAACAGGAGCAAATCCGTACAGCTTTTCTCAAAGCTTTTCTTTCAGAAGCTTTTGACAAGTACCTCAAAAAACATTCTATAGACCCTGCTGACTAGCTGGCTTTTCTAAAAAATTATCAGTAATATACATTTAAAATATTTTATATTATGTCTGACGAAAAAGTAGAAAAGGAAATAGAAGAAGTTTTCTGGGATTGGTTCTTAGAAGAAGAGCAAGATTTTTATTATGATACCAACCGAGAAGAACTGTTCAGTACACTAAGTAGAAAGCTAAAGGCCATTCACCCTAGCCTAAGCTTCCAGTTTAGCCAAGTACAAGATGGTGGAAAGAAAGAGTTTATTATCACTGCCAATGGAGATATAGAGGCTTTTTCTTATGTAACTAACTTAGTAGAGCGTGCTCCAAATGCTTCAAGATGGCAATTCATTGCCTTTAAACCACGTGTATAAAGCGATAATCTTGTCATTGAGATGGAGGTAGTAAAAATAGGTTATAACGATATCTACTTTACCTACAATGACAGAGGGCCATCTCTACAACTCACACTTCATATTCGTGCCTTTAAACATACCCAAATAGAAAAAAACGCATTGTATATCCTGCTAGATAGCTTACTTGGTGAATATGATGCCATTAACCAGATAGATCGTATTGACTGGCAAACTTTAGATGAAACCCAGACCACTACCTTATTGCCCTTTGTACAGTTGAGGGATATTGTAGATCGTAGAAAAGATAAAAGATAGCTATTTAATCCTTTTGCCTTACTTATGTGGAGGCTGATCTTCGTAAAAATAGCCTTCCTCAAATGTTTTGTTAGAGGCTTTCCCGTTGATAAGGATACTTAGTACCATCCAAATCAGTAAGAAAGGAGAAAGTACAAACATAAAAGCCGTCACTTGAAAAGAAATACCCAAGTAGGGGCTAATGATGTAAAGCGCTAAATAGAGAGAAGTAACTAATATAGCATTTCTGCAGCCTTTCATATTGAAATAATCTAAGTTGAGTGAATTTTTTGTTTAACAGATCAACCAAAAAAGTTAAACAAATGTTTAGGCTCAACCCAAAAGAAGTTCATTGCCAGCTAAGTTGATAGTGTAGTTCCCCTTTAAACGGGGTTGAAGAGATAGTGGCAGCGTTTATTGAGAAATAGCTACCACTCTATTTTTTGACTTGTACACACGTTTAGATCAAATAGAATACAAATACACAATATTCCCAAGTACTTTTTATTTAAGCTTGTCTTATGCCTTATACATAAGAATCCTGCTAATGATAGCATAAAATTCAAGGCAGCATTTTCACATTCCTCCAAAAAGTATTAAATTAAATATGAGACATTTATAAGCTTTTATCTGGTATAATAGGTTATGAGGGGTCTTTAAGTAAACTTTCAAAAAACGAGCACAATCATGAAAAAAATAATCATTGTATTGATCCTCATTGCTGGAATAACCATAGAAAATAAAGCACAGGTTTCTTTTAAGGATGAAAAAGGAAATACACAAGTTACAATGAATGAGAAAGGAGAAATCTTTTTTCAAGGTGAACTAGGAGCACGTGTTGAAGAGTACGGTAAAAATGGAAAGCACGGACAAAATGTTCGCTTTTATGGGAAAGATGGTCAGCAAGTAGCCAACTACGTTGCCAAAAAGAAAACCCTGTTTGGGAAAGAAAAAGAAGTCCTTGCCACTGTGACTGATACGGGCTTGAAAGACGAAGCCTCAGGTAAAACCATGCGATGGTCGGAGGAGGGCGTACTCATGACCGATGCCAAGAAGATGAACCTTTTTCTTGATCCTAACGACGAGCTAATCAAAGACCGTACTTTGATGATTGCTTACTTGATAGTAATGGGCGCTGAGATAACGCTACCATCAGGAAACTAAGAGGTCGGCTTAAGTTAAGCATGGGCACTTTTAAAAAGATGTTGTAGCCTTACAAGGCAATAAAATCATAAATTTGTCGTGAACTAGACAAACTGGAATGAAGTTTTCTTTGTAGGTTGTGAGACGAAGCAACAAATTGTATCTTCGATCGTTTATTACCATGTTCAACTAAAAATATATTGCATTGACGATGAAAAAAAGTCTTTTTATAATTCTACTTATAAGCGTGTGGGGATGGGAAGCTACTGCACAGCGCGTGATTACCCCTAAGGAGAAAAAAAGTCCTTTGGCAATGGCTATCTTAAAGAAAAATAATAACTACCTGAAAGTAACTTATGGCCAACCTTACAAGCGAGATAGAGAGGTATTTGGGAAGCTCGTTCCCTATGATGAAGTGTGGAGAACAGGCGCTAATGAAGCAACAGAGTTTACCACTATTAGAGATATCAAGTTTGGCGATAAAACGCTTAAAGCAGGTACATACACCATCTTTACCATTCCTTCTGAAGAAAAGTGGACCGTTATACTCAATGGTGAGTTAGGACAATGGGGCAACTACTCTTACGATAAAGTCAAAGAAAAAGATGTACTAAAAATAGAGGCTCCCGCTAGTGAAATTAAAGACGAATACGAGGCCTTTACCATTAAGTTTTTCGAGAAAGAAAATGGCGCCGATATGCAGCTTGTATGGGCACAAACCCAAGTAGATGTACCCATTACATTTATTAGATAATTTGCTGTAAATCCTTTTTATAAAGCCTCTTGAAGTACTTAACTGCGAGAGGCTTTGTTGTACAAGATAATTCATTTTTTACCGCTCTTCATGAAATCAATCCGACTACGTAGCTACCAGCTTAGTTGTATCTGCTTGCTGATCGTCAGTGGCCTGTCGCTGCACTTACAAGCCCAAAACAAAGAAAAGCTTTACACAAAGGGAATCCGGTACTTTGAGAAAGGGCGCTTCGAGAAGGGGCACACACAGATGCAGGCGCTTCTCCGTATCGATAAAACTCATCGTGATGCGCTCTATGCAGAAGCCTTTTATTACCTTGTAGCGGGAAAGTATAACCAAGCACTGGCTTCATTCAACACACTTCTGGGGCATCACGCCCAAGACTACGCCGCCTATATAGGAAGAGCCAAAACTTGGATGCAACTCGACTCGCTGGCTGCAGCAGAAGAAGATTTGATAGATGCTTATCAGCTTGATAGTACCCAAGCAGAAATTTATACAGCCTTTGGGCAACTCTATACCTTGGCTAGCCTTCACAATGATGCCAATGTGTTTCTGGACAGAGCGCTTGCCATAGACCCACAAAACGCAGAAGCCTACCAGTGGCTTGCCTTCAATTATTGGCTACAAGAAGATGAAGAAGCGGCACTGGCTTATATCAATAAGAGCCTCGAGCAAGACCCTGATCAAGTGCAAGCACAGAAGATAAAAGCCTATTTAAAACTGGTAAAAGGCGATTACAAAGAAGTAGATCGGATTTATCAAAACATCCTCGACCGTACCCCTGATGTACTTACTGAGCAAGACTTTTATACTTGGGGAACCGCCTATTATTTCCTAAAAGCGTACTCTAAAGCGCTTTATCTGCTTCGTACGCCAGAGGCAACCGAAAACCCAGCCATTGCGTACAGTTTAGCCCGCACCTATTTTGCAATTAAAGAATATCCCACTGCTTTTCATAAAATAGACACCGCCATTGCCATTACTCGAGAATTAGCGCTACCTACTGCTACACTTTATTACGATAGAGCCGTGATGTATGCGAAGACAGGCCGCTACAAAAAGGCTAAAAAAGATTTCTTTGAAGCCATTACCCAAGCCCCCGAACTGATCGCACAAACAGATGAGAAAGGAAAAACCATCCCCCTGCTGGGAGATGCCACTTATTTACTGAGAAAATACATTTCACCACAAGAAAAAGACAGTATTCAAACGGTGGGCTGGCAAGAGCGTGCGTACAACCTCGGTTTGGCAGACGAACTAAGCGCTGCGCAGGTGGCTATACAAAAAGCTTACTCGCTCGATTCCCTCAATGCGAGGACGGTGACTATTCAAGCCTTAATTGCAGCACTTGACGAAGACTATGAGCGCGCTTTAGTATTATTTGAAGAAGCAGAAGGGCTTCCCAATGCCCAAGATAAAGAGTTGATTTATTATCTACGTGCTATGACTTGGGTAGAGATGGAACAGTACAGCAAGGCACTCGCTTCTTTGGATAAAGCTCTTGTAGAAAACCCTAAAGAAGCTACCTATTATTATGAAAAAGCAAGTATTCAACATACTTTAGGGCAATTAGAAGAAGCTTTGACGCTCATTAATCAGGCTTTATTGTTGACTGCTGATCCAACCTACCAGCTAGAAAAAGCCTTTTATCTCTATGAGTTGGATCGGTATGCAGCGGCACTCAATATTTGTAATGCCCTTCTTGAAAAAGATGTAATGTATACAGAGGTCTATTACTATCGCGCCTTGATTTACCAAGCGCAAGAGGAGTACGAGAAAGCGCTACAGGATGTAGCGCATGCGTTGCGTTACTATCCAGACGACGAAGAACTACAAGCTTTACAAGAAGAGTTGGCAAGTAAATAAATATCGTTAATGAAGCGTGTAAGGTTAGAAGTAGAAGGAGTAATACCCTTTTCTTCCGCTTGCCGAGATGCCTTCCATTACTACACGGCCACCTTGCTTTTCATACTGTTCTAGTGTGGTGACTACATCTTCTGGTTTTTCCATCATTTGTCCGTTGATTTTCGTGATGATAAATCCTTCGTTTACACCCATACGGCTAAAAAATCCTCTCCTTAATTTGGCAATGCGGATACCATTATTCAGATTGAGCTTATCTCTTTCTACTTTAGAAATGGCTTCTAGTTCTACCCCCAAACGGTTGGCTGAGAAAATCTTCCTTTTAATTACACCAGTAGTACCTTCTCGGTTGGTGAGCGTCGCTTGTTTCTCAAGTAGAGCACCTTTTTTTCTGTAAGCAATATTTACCTTATCGCCTGGTTTCAGATAGCTAAGCTGCTCATCGTACTCAGCTCGTGCATTAATTTCTTCTTCGTTCACTTTTAGAATGACGTCTCCTTCTACCAGACCGATTTTATCAGCAGCGCTTCCTTCTAGTACCCCTGTAATGACTACCCCATCTAGTTTAGCAAGGTTGTACTCTTCGGCTATATCGGTGTTAATATCTTTTACCTCAGCCCCCAGAAAAGCTTTTTGTACTTCACCAAACTGGATCAGGTCGTTTACAATCTTCGCTACAATATCTACTGGTACAGCAAATCCATAGCCTGTGTAAGTACCCGTACGAGATAAAATAGCTGTATTGATACCGATAAGTTCTCCTGATAAATTTACCAAAGCTCCCCCGCTATTGCCCGGATTGATGGCTGCATCTGTCTGGATAAACGATTCTATTGGAAATTGTCCTCCTAGTAAATTGATGTTACGTCCTTTGGCACTTACGATGCCTGCTGTTACGGTAGAGGTGAGATTAAAAGGGTTTCCAACCGCCAATACCCACTCTCCTACTTGTACATTACGAGAGCGCCCTAGCTTAATATTAGGAAGGTTTTTCGCCTTTATTTTCAGAATAGCCAAGTCAGAAGAAGGGTCTGTTCCGATGATTTCTGCTTCAAAAGTTTGCTTATTATGGATCACTTCTACCTCCTCTGCATCTTCGATCACGTGGTTGTTTGTAACGATGTAGCCATCACTGGTGAAGATTACACCAGAACCAGAACTCAATACTCTGTCAGAACGCCAGCCATCTCCAAAATAAAGATCGAATAAATCCATAGATTGCCGAGAGCGTGCCACTGTTTTGATGTATACAACACTTGGTGTACTGATGGCAGAAGCTTCCACAAAGTCTTCGTTTAGCAGGACACGCGTACCGTGGCGCGCTAAATGGGTTTGGGAAGCGGTATTTTGTAGTTCTGCGGTGGGTTGCTCTTTGAAAGGAGCTTTAGTAAAATACAGTAAGAGGTACAAAATAGCGGCCCCTACAAAGCCCCCTGACATGCCAATGGTAAAGTATCGAAGAAGATTTTTCATAGCGAGAAGTAAAAAATTTGTATAAGCATATACCCTGTTTCAATGGGAATTGTTCCTTGTCTACCTGAGATTTTCAAATGCTTACTAGTAGTACTTACTCGAAAATACCAAATAGCTAGACAATATACAATTTCCTAAGGTGATGATACCTGTTGCTAGCGATAAGAAACTAGCGCTCAGAAGAGTAACACACTCGATGACTTTCTGGGAATAAACCAAGGTTTTTATGAACAAAAACTACGCTTGCAGGTAGTATACACATAAACAGGTATTAAATGAATTAGGTGAGGGTTATGTTAGAGCAAGAAAAGTTACAGGGGCGATTAAGCAGGCTGAAAAATGCTTCAGAAGGTCTATTTTACCCAAGCGATGTCGACGAGCCCTTCACTGTATTCAATTGGAAAGTAAGAGATGAACCTCCTTTGGAAAAAGAACGTGTCAGAGAAATTCTTCAGCTATCTGCGCACGATCCTATTCAAGTAAAAAAACTAGACGACCTCTTTGGCCGCCTTACTACACCTCAAGAGTGGCATACAGACGAAGACTTGGATACCGTAGAGCAATTCCAAGAATTGACCCATATATTACGTAAGAACCTCAAGAAAATACAGGTGTTCTATGTTGGCACTACTGAGAAGGTCATCTATTTGGTAGGAAAAACACCTGAAAAATACTGGGCGGGACTCAAAACAAGAATTGTTGATTGAAGACTTTTGGGGCAAGTATACCTACTTCTTTTACCAAGGCCACATAATGTATAAGTGTAGTGAGGCTATTGGTAATCGTAAAAATAGGCAATACACTACTTCTAAGTAAATCGCCTTCTTTTTTATCTTTTGAAAGATTCTGTAGACTATCAACATATATATATTATATAACAGTGAAAAAAAGATTGTTCCAAGTAAGAGGAAACCAATCCAATCGGCGTGTCTGTCAAAGAAAAATACTTTTAACAATCACAGTACAATCACTAAATTGATTACAGTGATGGCGGGTTTTCTAAATGTGCTACTAACAGTATTCATATTATTAGGGGATAAACAAAGTAAATGCGCGCAGGAATCTTTCAATAAATTACTATCTCCAAGCGAATACTTATCTGCATTTTAAACGAACTTATCCTTTTTTTAGTCTACTTCGTCATTTTATACTTTTCTGCCTTTAAAAGATTCTACAACTTGGGTGTATTAAATAATTAAAACATAAAAAATAATGTGTGTATGAAGACGATGTGCTTTTTTGTGACAGTGGCTCTTTTGGTATTAGGTAGCCGAACAAAGGTAAGGCAAGACTTTGTCTACCCCTCTGAAATTATAAAAAACTTGAAGGGACAGGAGGTGAAGGTGGAAGACTTGGAATCATTTTTAGAAGCTCAGATGAGGCTCTTGGAAGTACCAGGGGTATCACTCGCCATTATCAATGATGGAAAAGTGGTATACCATACAGTAAAGGGATACGCGGAAATAAAGAATAAAAAGGAAGTGACTAACAATACTATTTTTGAAGGCGCTTCCCTTTCTAAGCCTGTTTTCGCCTATTTGGTGATGAAACTCGTAGAAGAGGGCAAGTTAGCATTAGATAAGCCGTTGCATCTTTATTTGCCTTATGAAGACATCGCCTACGACGAACGATATAAGAAAATTACCGCTAGAATGGTACTTTCTCATACTACGGGCTTTCCCAACTGGCGCCCCGATAATGGAAAAGGTAAATTAGTCATTCAGTTTGAACCAGGTACTTCCTTTGGATATTCTGGTGAGGGATACCAATATTTGGCCAAAGTAGTGGCGCACCTATTGCACACCGATGATGCAGGGTTGGAGGCTTTCTACCAAGAGGTAGTGGCAAAACCTTTACAGTTGAAGTATACCAAGTACCTACAGGACGAGCATAACAAAAAAAATAAGGCGGTAGGTTATGAAGGAACAATACCACTCAAGGGAGAAGACGATCCTACCGTGTTTGGGGCGGCGTATTCGATCCATTCGGAGGCCCTCGATTTTTCCAAATGGATAATCGCTATTTTACGTCAAGAGGGATTAAGTAAGGAAAGTTACCTCGAGTTATTTCGATCGCAGGTCAAGATTCCTGAAGACTCACCAGAAGGACAGCTAGGTGTAACAGACTGGACGTTGGGTTTTGCTAAAGCGCAACTTCCCTTTGGTACTGTGTATGCTCATGGAGGCAATAACGAAGGATACACAAGCCTTTTTGCGCTCAATAGGGAAAAGCAATGGGGGTTTGTTATTTTTACAAATGCTGACCAGTCATCGCTGCCTCTGGAGGTACTAGCTTATATAAACAAAGAATAGACAACTTCTTTATCTAAAAAAATTAATTGAAGAGAATAAGCCTAAATAAATCTGATTATAAACTTATCGGTGTTTATCTGTTAATCGTCACTACTTGGTTGATTTACCGATTTACGGTAGAGGCCTATACCCGGCTTGAGTTTATGATCGATATCCCCGTAGCGTTGTTGCAGGTAGTTGTATTACTCTCAGTTTTAAAAGGGTTAGTAGAATACTATTTCCTTAATAACGGTCACGTTGTTGTATTCATACTACTGGGTTTTGTTAGTCTTTGGGTGGTAGGCTTCATTACTATGCTCTCTGGTGATTTCACACTTTATCGAAGCATTCCTTGGGAGCGATATACGCCCATTGGTAATCTTATCATCAATAATGTAAGTAATTCAATCTATAATATCGCGATCCCAGTATTATTACTTTCTGGTAAAAAGTATCACGAATATCGGCTTAATGAAGTCAAGCTAATCAACGCTCAAAAAGAACTTGAAGTGAAGCTATTGCGTGCTCAGTACGATCCTCATTTCCTCTACAATAGTTTAAATACCATTGACGCCCTGATTGACTATTCATCAAAGGAAAAAGTAAAGACTTATATCGCTCACTTATCAGCGCTTTATAGATACCTGATTCATACAATAGATGAAGAAGTAGTTTCTTTGGAAAAAGAGCTTCAGCTAGCTAACAACTATATTTACCTTATCGATACCCAGTTTGAAAACGATTATGAATTCAAGATTATAGGCGAAGCAACCAAAGACAACTATTTACCTAACGGAACGCTTCTGGCAGTACTCGAAAATGTAGTGAAACATAATAAAGCTATCCAAGGGAAAGCAATCATTACTGAAGTTCATGTCAATGAACATTCGGTTGTAGTAACCAATACAAAAATGGAGAGCACTACCAAAAGCGATAGACAAGGCACTGGCCTGCAGAATTTAGATAAACGCTATCGTCTGGTGAGCGATTCGAAAATTAAAATAGAGGAGACTGTAGGTAGATTCACCATTCACCTACCGTTGCTAAAAGTGATAAAATAAATTGAATCCCATGCGTATCTTAATTCTAGAAGATGAAGCACCCGCAAAAAGAAAACTAATAGGCTACTTGTCTGATTTTCTTGAAGTGCCCTTCACACAAGACAGTGCTAGAACAGTTGTGAAAGGGATAGAACTACTACACGATGATCGTTATGACTTGATACTGGCAGATATTAAATTATTGGATGGAACCTCTTTTGAGATTTTTCAAAAAGTGGAGACAACCACGCCCATTATCTTCTGTACAGCTTATGAAGAACACTTGCTAGAAGCCTTTCAAACCAATGGTATTGCTTACGTGATCAAACCTTATTCAAGAAATGATCTTGAGAGTGCCTTAAAAAAGTTTCAAGGGCTTTTTGAGAATATTACACTTAACAAAGAGGTGTTAATACAGCTCCAACTTGCACTTGATATGAAGAACGAAACGTATAAAAAACGTTTTGTAATTAGAAAAAGAGAAGGAATAAAGCTCTTAAATACTTCCGAAATTTCCTTGATACAAGCCAGTGGAGACTTCTGTAAAATAGTTGATAGGAAAGGACATCTTCACATGATTTCCAAAAGTATTGGGATGTTGGAGCAGCAACTAAATCCGAAAGACTTTTTTAGAATAAATCGTAGCCAATTGGTGGGTATTGAAAGCATTCAAAAAATAGAACCCTACACAAAAAACAGATTGGTGCTAAAAATAGAAGGAGTAGTAGAACCCGTCAAAACGAGCTCCTCTGCAACCAAAGCATTCAGAATATGGCTAGAGAGCTAAGAGGCTAAGAAGACTATTATTGAGGCAAGAATATTTTTACGGTGATTCTCGCTATTAGTTTACCTTGAAAGAAGTAAGAATTTGCTCGCTCACCGCGCTGTAACTTTTAACTTCTGTCTGCTCTGCAGTGAAAGTGAGCACATAAGCAGCTCCATTTTTTACTCTACTGTGTTGCTCCCAATGTAATAAAAATTTACCAAACTTTCCCTCAAAATGCATTACCTGATAGGCATCTATGCCTTTTCCTACGGTTTCTGATGACAGTATGGTACAATCTACTATGGTAGCCTTTAAGCTCTCTTCTGCAGAGGCTACGAAAGCTTCCAGCGTTGCGTCATCAGGAACGGCTTGTACCATGAGATTAATGTTTTCACTAAAGGCATCGGAAGAAGAGTTAAGCGGCGAAAACAAAAGTAAGGAAGTGTTCATGTTTCCTGACTGGTCGACTCTCCAATTACTAGGATAATCGATCGAAAAGTTTTCTTGCTTAAGAGATTGCCAAGTAATGGTACTATCTTGAGCCCATACGTAAGCAGGAAGGCTGACAAATGAAAATACATACAAGCACTTTACTAGAAAATGTTTCATAAATAATTTTTACATAGTGAAGTCGTGTAGCTTTTTCCAGTTCCTGAAAATAAAAAAGCTACACGACTTCAGTTATTAGTTATTTCAATAATTGCTCTGCCTCCTCAAACATGCGGCTCGCTTGGCGATATACCTTATCATCTTGATACCAAATTTTATAGAACCCTTCATTCCCCCAAATAGTCTTGGCCATGTAGGCTTTGACGTGCCCTTTAAGCATTTGCTCAGAACGTTTGAAAGCCTCCTTGTCATAGGCAATGTCATTGGCCTCACCTAGCTGGATAATCTGCGCGATCATAGCCTCATCTACCTTGAAAGTACTAATGAACTCGCTGAGCTCCATAGCATCCAAGGATTTCTTATGTGTATTGTAGTAATCAATGGCAAACTCCCTAGGAATATTCTTTTCGTGCAGCTTATTGGCATAGGTCGTGTTGGCGTTGGTATCGAGTGGTACAAAATAGTCGGGCATAATCCCGCCACCCCCATAGACAGTTCTCCCTTTTTCAGTTTTATAAGCCAGAGAGTCATTAAACTGAATACTATCCGCATGGAACATTTCTCCGTGTTCAAAACGCTTAAGGAGGTCAGTAGCGTAGTCTTCGTTACTTTTGTAGCCCTTTTGTATAGAGCGGCCACTAGGGGTGTAATAACGCGAAATAGTAAGCCTTAATTCCGAACCATCCGAAAGCTGTATAGGCATCTGTACTAATCCTTTTCCATAAGAGCGTCGTCCCACGATTAAAGCGCGGTCGTTGTCTTGTAAAGCGCCCGAGAGAATCTCAGAAGCAGAGGCGCTCCCTTCATTGATGAGTACTACAATAGGGCCTTTTTCAAATAGCCCTCTTTTATCTGCACGCTCCTCTGAATCAAAGAGATTGCCTTTGCCGTCAGTATAAACGATCATTGCATCACCCGCAATCAACTCGTCGGCAATTTTAACAGCATCATCCATATAGCCGCCTGGATTATCCCGTAAGTCAATCATAAGCTGCTTTGCGCCTCGTTGCTTCATATCCTTCAAGGCTACAATAAACTCCTCGTAGGTATTGCGTGCAAAACGCGTGATCTTAATAAAACCTGTTTTTTCGTTTAGCATATAACTATACACAGAGATGCTAGGGATTTCATCGCGGGTGACAGTATACGTAAGTACTTCATTGCTATGTTGTCTTACAATGCCCAACTGTACCTTAGAGCCCTTTTCACCACGCAAGCGTTTGAATACCCCTGCGTTGTCTATTTTTATAGTAGCTACATCTTCATCATTAATGCTGATAATCTTATCGCCTGCCCGAAGACCAGCCGTTTCTGAGGGACCATTCGGAATAGGAGCCACCACGTAAATGGTATCTTTATAGATATTGAACTCAATCCCAATACCTTCATAGTTGCCTTCTAAGTGTGTATTGGCCAAGCTTACCTCTTCAGTAGGGATATAAGTTGTATGCGGATCAAGCTTTTCTAGCATTTTGCTAATGGAAAAGTCTACCAATTCATCTATGTTGACGGTGTCCACATACTTTTGATCAATATGTGTGAGCACTTCGCGGTACTTGTTGTAATTCAGAAATATCTCTTTCATACCGCTGTTGGAGCCAAACATGGTAGCACCCAGCAGTATGCCCAATGTAAAGGAGACACCTATAAAAATAGGAAGGCGTACGTACAATTGACGGTAACGCTGTTTAGGTTCTTGTTTTTCGTTCGATTCATTCATGTTAAAAATAGCATTTAAGCAGCCAAACAAGTTAATAAAGTTTCTTAAATGATACTATCTCTAGTATAAGGTTTTTACACCTATTTATACTATAAACCTGCTAATTATCATTTCTTTTTGTGAAACATTTTTCTATATTTGTTATTTAACATCATGATGATCTGACGAGTTTATGAATCACCTAGAAAGTATACCCATTAAGCATTTAGTGACTGAGCATTTAGACTACGCCGCTGTATTACATCGGTTGGGTATCCCTTTCTATCACTATGAAGAATACACACTAGGTGAGGTTTGTAAAGAGCAAGGCTTAAATGTAGGGTATATTGTGAGAAGCTTACAGCAAACAGAAAAAATGGTATCTATACAGGATAAAAAGCTCCTGAAAGAATGCCCCGTCGATATGATTATCGCTTACCTGAAGTACGCACACCAGCGTTATATCAAGCAGCAACTACCTTACTTTGCCGCACTCATTAAAAACTTAAGTCCTAAAAAAATACGACGAAAAAATCTGATAGAAGATTTACAGTGGGTATTTCCTCTTTTTGTCGAAGATTTCATTCACCACATTCACGAAGAAGAAGATACCTTTTTCCATTACACTCTTCTCTTACAACACACACTACATAAAGCGATTCCTAATACTGAAATCTATCGTCATATGGAGCGTTTTTCTATACAGGCTTTCGCCCTCGATCACGATACACACGACGATGAGATGGAAGGGATTCGCCAGATTACCAACAATTATGATCTAGGTGATAACCCTAGCCTACATTTGCAAGTACTCTTCACCGAGTTGAAAACCTTCGAAAAAGATCTTAGCTTACACGCACAAATAGAAAACGAAGTGCTCTTTCCTAAAGCATTGGCCATAGAAGAAAAAGTAAAAGTAAAGCTGAAAGGGCTAGCACGCTGGAACTAGGGCGGCTTTATTCCTAGAGGGCACGTACAAATGGTACGGTAAATACCTAATGCCGAGTACAACGTGAGCATACGCAGTAATGAACTACTTTACGAACATCCTTTAGATACTTATGTGCCAATTTACTACGCTTCTTCCTAAGTTGCTTTTACCATTATGTCTGTTGCTTACACAGTCGAGCTTTGCCCAAGTCGAGCAGGGTTTTCCTCCTCAAAATCCCTTTTTGGCAGATTCTCCTTGGGCTACTTATCACAAAGATAGTTACAGACAAGCAGCTACCCCCTTAAAAGGCCCTACCGCTACCGACCAGATCAAAGTTAAAACGATTGAAGGAATTCAAGGCGGTACTTCTCCTTGGACGTACCTCTCTGAAAAGTACCCCAATGGGCAAAGGATATTGTTACAGTCCAATGCCACTCACGTGTATAAAATTGCGGATGACGACAAGGGCTTTAGGATAGTCGCAAAACGTAAAATAGATAGCGATTGGCTCAAGTCCTTTGGGTGGAATTTCCTGCAAACGAAAGACCATATTTGGTATACGTATGATCCCAAATATAATCCTAAAAAGAAGGAGTACACACGTTTATTTAAGTTAACAGATGCCGTCAAAGGTGATCCGTATGCTGACATTAAGTTAGTAAATACTTTTAATTTTGGAGACTATGGCATTCATAAGGTACAGCACTTTGGTATCAACTATGCGGGGCAAATTGTCTTTGCCAGTGATAATGACAAAGGGGCGTCAGACTGTATCGTAGGAGTAATCTCTAGTGATTTCCAACTACTCGATACCCTAAGAATCAAGACAAAACCCAATGAAATTTTTGGGCATAATGCCTTCCCGATAGATGAAAACAATCGTTTCTATTTGGTAACTACCCAACGCCTTATTGCCGTACAATGGGAGGATAATAAACTACAAGTAGCCTTTGAGGCAGCTTACGACTTTGTTGGGGATGGCCCTACAGGACGCTACGCCGAAGGAAGCGGTACAACCCCTACACTAATGGGCTTTGGAGAAGGGAATGACCAGCTTATTATTGTAGCCGATGGGCACGAGAAAAACAATTTAGTAGCCTTTTGGCGGGTAATTCCCGAAGGGTGGCAAGGTAAGCAGGGATACGATAAACGAGTAGCAGGGGTAATGCAGCTTCCAGCCGCAGAGCGTTTCAGTAATCTTTTCCAATCTATTGAAAACTCTCCCACCGTTTTTGGTTATGAGGTGGCGGTGGCACAATTCAACGGCTTTTTGGGTCAAGGCAATAAACCCCGAAAAGGCGTACAAAAGCTCCGCTGGAATACCCAAAAAGATCAGTTTGAGCTAGTTTGGGTCAACAGAGAGGTCAATATCAATGGTGTTTTGACCTACAGTAAAGGGAGTAACTTGGTATATGGTAGTGGGCGTGAAGACGATTGTAAGTACTACTACTATGGCCTCGATTGGGAGACAGGAAAAGTAGCCTTCAAGCAATTTTTAGGAAAATCCTGCAAAAAACTTAAAAACCCCTACGATGATGGTGGATGCAACAACATCATTGATGAAGAGGGAAACATATACTTTGCTGGAGGTGCCTCGCTCGTGAAACTAGAAAAGCAGTAGGTTACAGCCTTGCCTATTAAAGACTATTTGTAGCCAATTGTAGTACATATTTCCCAACCTTAAAATTACTTTTATCACCTAGTCTGGAAGATAGTAAAGTCTTTTACTAAAATGCCAATCCTGGATAGTAGGCTACCTCACCCAATTCTTCTTCAATACGTAAAAGCTGGTTATATTTAGCCATACGATCAGAGCGAGAGGCAGAACCCGTCTTAATTTGCCCTGTATTAAGCGCTACCGCTAGATCAGCAATGGTACTGTCGGCTGTTTCTCCTGAGCGATGCGACATCACATTTTTGTAGGCGTGGCGTGTAGCCATTTGCACAGTCTCCATTGTTTCGGTAAGCGAGCCAATTTGATTCACCTTGATCAAAATGGCATTGGCAATATTCTCCTGAATACCTTTTTGTAAACGCTCCACATTAGTAACAAACAGGTCGTCGCCTACCAACTGCACTTTATTACTAACGAGATCAGTAAGCGCTTTCCAACCTGCCCAATCATCTTCGTGCATGCCATCCTCGATAGATAAAATAGGATATTTGTTGACCCACTCTTTCCAGTAGTCAGCCATTTGTGTAGAGGTAAGTTTATCATTGGTAGATTTCTTAAAGTGGTATACTTTCTCTTCTTCATCATAAAACTCAGAACTAGCTGCGTCCAAGGCGATAAAAATATCTTCGCCAGGTTTATAGCCTGCCTTTTCAATGGCTTCTAGTACTACCTCGATGGCTTCTGTATTAGAAGAAAGATTCGGCGCAAAGCCTCCTTCATCGCCTACATTGGTAGAAAGCCCTTTCCCTTTTAGTACTTTCTTAAGGGTATGAAAAACCTCCGTCCCCATACGTAAAGCCTGAGAAAAGGAATTTGCTTTTACTGGCATAATCATAAACTCCTGTATATCAATAGCGTTATCGGCGTGGCTACCACCATTCAGAATATTCATCATAGGTACTGGTAAGGTGTGCGCATTGGCACCACCAATATACCTAAAAAGTGATAAGCCTGCTTCTTTCGCTGCTGCCTTGGCTACTGCCAAAGAAACGCCCAAAATGGCATTGGCTCCTAGTTTTGCCTTGTTAGCCGTCCCATCTAGCTCTATCATTATCTGGTCAACAAGATTTTGTCTGAATACACTATAGCCAATCAGCTCAGGGGTAATCACTTCATTGACGTTCTGTACGGCTTTTAGGACTCCCTTTCCTAAAAACTGGCTGGCATCTTCATCGCGTAGTTCAATGGCCTCGTACTTACCTGTAGAAGCACCAGAGGGAACAGCCGCTCTGCCTACATAGCCATTTTCTGTAGTGACATCTACCTCCACAGTAGGATTACCGCGAGAATCAAGAATTTGACGTGCATGAATATGTTCTATATAACTCATGAGAATAGTATTTTTTATAAAAATTAGGAGAAGCAAAAATAAAGAAAGATTATGAATAGAAAATTTAAAATGAAAAAGATTCTTGTGTAGTATTCGTACGAAGTATTCACTTGCTTTTGCCAAATATTCTTCACAATTTTACGAATTGTTTTTAAAGTAGTATGCAAATACTTTGAGCGTAGATTTTGATGGAGAACATAGATCAATTAAAACAATTCCTCAATAGCCCGAAGAAAATCGTCATTACGACACACTGCAAACCAGACGCTGACGCACTCGGTTCTTCTTTAGCTTGGGCAGGCTACCTAAAGAAATATCATCACCAAGTAACGGTCATTACCCCAACAGATTACCCTAGGTTTCTGCATTGGATGGAAGGAAACGAAGAAGTGTTGATTTACAGCCACAAAACACGTACACGTGTACAGCAACACTTTGACGAGGCTGACCTTGTGTGTTGTTTGGACTTCTCTGCTTGTGGCCGTGTAGAAGATATGGAAGACATTTTAAAAGCCTCAGAGAAGCCTACCTTACTGGTAGATCACCACATAGACCCTTCTATTACCCCTACTTATAATTATTGGGATGTAGAGGCAGCCGCTACTGCACAGTTGATTTTTAAACTGATTGTGGCACTTGGCGACAAAGCACTTATAGACGTAGGTATGGGAGAAGCTATTTACGCAGGTATTCTTACAGATACAGGCTCCTTTAAGCATCCTTCTACAAGCAAAGAGGTACATCAAATTGCAGGTGAACTGATAGAAATTGGGGTCGACACCTCTAAAACACACCACTTGATCTATGATAATAATACAGAAGAGCGCTTACGCTTTCTAGGTTATTTACTCAGCGAAAAGCTGACTGTATTACCAGAACAGCACACTGCTTACTTTGTGGTAACAAAAGAAGAGTTGAGACGCTTTCACTCGCAAACAGGCGATACAGAAGGGGTAGTCAATTATGCCCTTTCCGTAGAAGGAGTTGTGTTTGCCGCTATCATTATTGATCGGGGAGAAAAAGTAAAGTTATCTTTCCGTTCTGTGGGAGACTTCTCTGTCAATGAGTTTGCCAACCAGTACTTTGAGGGAGGAGGCCACAAGAATGCTGCTGGAGGTGTTTCTTACCTTAATTTAAATCAAACTGTTGAAAAGTTTTTACAGGCTTTGTCTGAACATAAACAACAATTAACCCTAGTTCACTAAACAATCATGAGAAAAAAATACCTCCTATGGATAGTCGGTCTATGTACTATACTCGCAGGCTGTGATGGGCAGCAAGAAGGAAAGGGAAAAATTCAATCTACAGAGAGTGGTATCAAATACCAGTTTTATAAGGAAAACCCAAAGAATAAAAAAATAGAAGTAGGCGACTTCGTATCTTACAACTTTATGGTGAAGAACCACAAAGACTCCGTGCTTACCAGTACCTATGATATGGGTAGTCCTATTCCAGATCAACAAGTACAAGGGGCTACTGCAGGTACGCTCGAAGAAGCGATCCTACTCATGCACGAAGGAGATAGCCTCAGCGTATGGGTCAGTGTCGACTCGCTCCAAAAACAAAAAGGCGGGCAGCTTCCTCCTTTCTTAGAGCTAGGAACAGACTTACATTACATATTTAAGATAGAAAAAGTAAGAACAGCCGCCCAAATGGAAGAAGAGAGGGAGCGTACACAGAAAGAGATGCTAGAGGCTGCAGAAAAGCAATTTGAAGAAGATGGTAAGCAAATAGAGGCCTACTTAAAAGAAAATAATATAGCTACAGAAAAAACAGAGTCCAATTTATATTACAATATAACCGAGACCACCGACAATGAAAAGCCACAAGCGGGTGATAGCGTAGTAGTACATTATGTAGGAAAACTACTTAATGGAAAAGTATTTGATAGCTCCTACAGTAGAGGAGAACCCTATGAATTTGTATTAGGAAAAGGAATGGTGATTAAAGGATGGGACATCGGCATCGGTCTGCTCAGAAAAGGAGAAAAAGCTACCCTCTATATTCCTTCTCCTCTAGGGTATGGCCCTATGGCACAGGGTGATCTAATTCCTGCCAACGCCATTTTAGTATTTGATGTAGAACTTGTAGACTTTTGAGAATGACGCGTAAAAGATTATTGATACTTAGCCCAATATACCTGCTACTTGTTTGCTTAGGCTTGCTATCTTGTGAAGAAGAGGATGCAGACGCCATTTTTTTACAAGAGCGATTAATCGAAAATGAAAACATCATCAATGCGTATATTGCGGAGAATAACTTGTCTATGCAAACGGATGAATCTGGCCTACGATTTAGCATAAGAGAACCTGCAGGTGGCGCGGGGGCAAGGCCAGATACTACCTTTCGGCAAATGAGCATCCAGTATGAAGTACGCCTGCTTCCCTCTGAAACAATCATAGATACAGTCTATCAATTGTCAAGAACGCGTATCTTTGAATTTCCGCTAGGCGCGGACCTCATGTTGACAGGTGTTGAACAAGCCTTGCTTGAAATGGGCGAGGGCGCGGAAGCCACCCTATTGCTCCCTTATACATTGGCCTATGGGGCAACAGGTAATCCTTTCTTACCTCCCTTCTCACCCGTACGAGTAGATGTTCGCTTAATCGATGCGCAGTCAGACGAAGAACTAATAGAAGAATACCTCGAAGAGAATGAACTGGAGCGGACAAGCATTAATGAGGGCGTCTACTTTATAAGCCAAGAAGAAGGTAATCTCACACGGCCTGTTGTAGATAGCGCTACAGTCACCGTCAAATACGTAGGTAGATTCCTAGATGGAAAAGTATTTGATAGTTCCAATAGCTTTGAGATTCTCCCAGCAGGTAGTACTACCAGCTCTCAATCTCTTATTGACTTCGAAGATGTCATTCAAGGCTGGCAAATTGGGCTGCCACTCTTAAATGAAGGCGGGAAAGCGATATTAGGCGTTCCTTCAAGACTTGCTTATGGTCTACAGGGGCAGGGAACAATCCCACCTTATGAACCCCTTATTTTTGAAATAGAGGTAATAAGCGTAGAAAATGACTGATGAAAATCTGTTTTGCCACTAATAATACGTACAAAATCAAAGAGATACAAAGCTTACTAGGTGATAGCTTTGAGATTAGGAGCCTAGCCGAGATCGGTTGTGAAGAGACACTGCCAGAGACACAACCCACAATCGGGGGAAACTCCTTACAAAAAGCACAGTACGTATGGGAGCACTACCAGGTAGATTGCTTTGCTGATGATACAGGGTTAGAAGTAGAAGCCCTTAACCAAGCACCAGGTGTCTATTCTGGACGCTACGCGGGTGAGCCACGTAGTGATGAGCGAAACCTTCAGCTACTTTTGAAAAACCTCTCTACTGCTACGCATCGAAAAGCAAGATTTATCACTTGGATTACACTCATAATAGCAGGGCAGGTACACCAATTTGAAGGGGTTGTAAATGGTGAAATTACTCAATCCCCTAAGGGAGAAGAGGGCTTTGGGTATGATCCTGTTTTTCAACCTTTAGGTTTCGATAAGACCTTCGGAGAAATGACCCTACAGGAAAAGAACAAGGTAAGTCATCGTGCCCGCGCTTTTCAAAAACTGATCGAATTTCTGCGTAAATCAATGTAAAATCCCTATTTTTGGTTCCGTGATGGATAAGCCTTACATCGTTGGTATTACAGGAGGAAGTGCCTCTGGGAAGACTTCTTTTCTAAAAAAGCTTCTTGCCTCCTTCCAAGAAAGTGAAGTGTGTTTGGTATCGCAAGACAATTACTATAAGCCTCGTCATCAACAGCCCATCGATGAGAATGGTATAGAAAATTTTGATACCCCTGCTTCCATCGACTTTCAAAAGTACGCTACTGACCTCAATAGACTTAAGCAAGGTGAAACCATCCTCCTACCAGAGTATACTTATAATAATCCACAGGCCGTCGCCAAGACACTGGCCTTTAAGCCAGCTCCTATTATTGTAGTAGAAGGTATCTTTGTATTCTATTATACAGAAATTGCGCAGCAGCTTGATCTCAAAATCTTTATCGATGCCAAAGAGCATATCAAATTAAAACGAAGGATCATTAGAGACAAAGAGGAGCGAGGGTATGATTTAGAAGATGTACTGTACCGTTATGAGCGCCACGTAGCTCCTACTTACGAAAAATACATTGAACCCTTTAAGCACAATGCTGACTTAATTGTACCCAATAACGTAGGCTTTGAAAAATCATTAGACATAATAGTACACTATCTACGTAATAAAATTCTTTCTCCAAATCGGTAATATATGATTAGTAAATTTGCAGTAATTGGCCTAGGGCAATTTGGTACTTCTATTGCGCGCACGCTCGCCAAGAGAGGAGCAGAGGTGTTAGCCATCGACAATCATCCAGAAAATGTAGAGAATATAAAGGATGAGGTGGCTTTTGCGGTAACCCTGGATGCCACCGATGCCAAAGCCCTAAAAGCACAAAATATAGAAGACATGGACGCTGTCGTAGTAGCCATTGGAGAGGACTTCGAAGCGTTGCTCCTTAGCACGGTAATGCTCCTAGAGCTACGTGTAAAGCGTATTATTGCGCGAGCAGCCAATACCCAACAGCGCAAAATTTTAGAAAAAGTAGGCGTAGAAGAGATTCTATCACCCGAAGATGAAGTAGCCAAAACGGTGGCAGAGACGCTGCTCAATCCTAACGTACATTCTTACTTACCCTTACCAGACAATTACGAGATTGTAGAAGTATACACACCTCGTAAGGTAGCTAACCGCACCATTGGCGAGATTCAGCTTCGTGAAAAATACAATCTTAATCTTATTACTGTCAAGAGAGAATACGAGGAAGAGATCAACGGTGAAGTAAAGAAAGTGGAGCATATTGTAGGCGTGCCCCGTCCTGATACGATCCTATACGAAAATGATGTAGTCATTTTAATGGGTAAGGTACAAGATGTAGAGAAGTTTATACAAATCAATAACTAAAGGATTTCTACAAGATAAAACTTGATATTCAATAGGGTTTTATCTAATTTTGCCCTCCTGAATCAATACACATAAACGTGTCAAAGAAAGCTGTATATCATTCTTTACTCCTTACCCTCCTATCATTGTTCTGTTTGGCCAATGTGGGGAGTCCTTATTGGCGTAAAGCAACAGCTACAGAGGAAAAGTCTACACAGCAAACGACTGGAAAAGAAAAAAAAGACACACAAAAAAAAGAAAAACAACCTCAAGAAACTACCTTAGAACCCTTGAGTTTTCAGGCAGTTATTCCTGTCATAGATGATGCTGCCTTTGAAAATACGTATGGTATCTTTGAAGTAGATTTACCTCTTTTGACCACCTTGCTAGCGAGGAACTATCACTTCATTCCTCCCTGTATTTATCAGCAGGTACATCTAGCCCACTGTATTGTTATTAATGCGCCCTGACCGTAGCCAATACAATCGCTAACCTGTGCCTACTTTCAGGTACACCTTATCTAATTTATATTCATTACACAAAAGTTATTTAGTCAATAAAACCCATATTCTCATGAAAGGAAAAAGTGGTATCATTACACTCACCGCCATTATCTCGGTGTTATGTCTATACTATTTGTCCTTTACCTTTGTGGCAAGAAATGTACAAAGTGAAGCGGCTACCTTTGCTACCGATAGCAAGGGCAATGTAGACTTTGCCAAGAAGCAAAAATACTTAGATTCTATGTGGACAGAGCCAGTGTATAACCTAGGCTTTGCTACTTATACCTACGAAGACGTAAAAAAGAATGAACTTGCCCTTGGGCTAGACCTTCAAGGTGGTATGCACGTTGTGTTGGAAGTTTCTCCAGGAGAAATTGTCAAAGCGATGGCAGGTAGTAAGTCCAAAAATCCACAGTTTCAAAAAGCCGTAGAGCTAGCCAAAGAAAAACAAAAAAATAGCCAAGCTTCTTTTGCTGAGCTGTTTGCGGAAGCTTTTGAAGAGCTTAACCCACAAGTAAAACTGGCGCAATTCTTTGCTAATATTAATTACAAAGAACTGAATAGTAACTCTTCTAACGACGAGGTAGTAGCCACCATAGAACAAGAGATGGCAGGCGCAGTAGATCGGTCTTTCCAAGTATTAAGAGCAAGGATTGATAAGTTCGGAGTAGCCAATCCTAATATTCAAAAGCTCCCTACTTCTGGACGTATTCAAGTAGAGCTTCCCGGTGTAGACAATCCTGAACGTGCTAGAAAACTCCTTTCTGGTGCAGCTAAGTTGGAGTTTTTCCAAGTGTACGAGCTAGATGAGCTTACCAATAGTCTAATCCAGTTGAAAACCTTCGTAGATAGTACAGAAGCCAAGGCAAGTACCAAAAAGGAAAACACGGACCTCTTTAAGCAAAACGATGGAGTAAAAGATACAGAGGAAGCACAACCCTTCCAAACGGAGGATGATACTGCTCAATCAGAAGAAGCGCAGCCCTTCCAAACGGAGAATGATACCGCTCAGCCAGAAGAGGCGCAACCTTTCCAAACAGAAACGGATACCACGCCAGAAGTAACACAGCCTTTCCAAAATACAGATACTACACAAGCCAATACAACAGATTCAGCAACAACTTTGAACCAAGATACTGCTGAAAAAGCGACCATTCCAGTAGACTCTGTCCAAAGTGATAGCGCCAATAACTTGTTACAAGGCTCGGCTTTTCAAGAAATATTTTTAGTAGCAGGAAGAAGTTTCAATATCCGTATAAAGGATACTGCACGCGTCAATCGTATTTTAGCTAAAGAAGAAGTACAGGCAATGTTTCCACAAAATGTAGCCATTATGTGGGCAGTGAAGCCTTTTCAAGATAAAAAATCTGAGACTAATCCGCTTAACGGTACGTTAGAGCTGTATTTTATTAAAAAATCTGGGAGAGAAGGTAAGCCTTTACTCGAAGGAAGTGTAATTAGCAGTGCACGGGCGAGCCGTGACGAGAAGGGGCAGCCTGCCGTATCGATGACGATGAACATTGCAGGAGCTAAAAAGTGGGCGAAGATTACAGAAGAAAACAAAGATAAGCGTATTGCGATTGTGCTTGACGATGTAGTATACTCAGCGCCTAACGTAATGGGTAAGATATCAGGAGGACAATCAAGCATCACAGGAGACTTCACAGTGGAAGAATCTCAGGATTTAGCCAATATCTTAAAATCAGGAAAACTTCCTGCACCGCTTAGAATTGTAGAAGAAGCCATTGTAGGACCCTCTCTGGGTGAAGAGTCTATTTCACAAGGGCTTTGGTCAATTGTGGTGGGTATTGGTTTAGTGATCGTCTTTATGGGCTTCTACTATAGCTCCAGTGGATTGGTAGCTAACCTAGCACTTATACTCAATGTATTCTTTATTTTTGGGGTGCTTGTGCCGCTCGGAGCCGTGTTGACTTTACCCGGTATTGCGGGGATCGTACTGACCATTGGTATGGCTGTAGATGCCAACGTACTTATTTTTGAACGAATACGGGAAGAGCTCCGCAATGGTTTGCAACTCAAACAGGCCATTAGCTTGGGGTATGGGAAAGCGCTCAGTTCTATTATAGATGCCAACGTAACCACCTTCTTAACCGGTTTGATTCTCTTCGTCTTTGGTTCTGGTGCTGTAAAAGGCTTTGCTACCGTATTGATGGTAGGGATTGCCTGCTCCCTTTTCTCCGCGGTGGTTAACTCGCGTATCGTTGTTGAAACGCTGGCCAAAGATGTGAACAAGCCTAAAGTAAGTTTTAAGTCTGCTTTAACAAAAGCAGTGAGAGGCTTCTTTGAAGAAAATAACTTCCAGTTTATCAAGCATAGAAAGAAAGCCTATGTTTTCTCTGCCTTGATGATTGCCTTAGGTATTACCAGTATCGTTTTGCAAGGTGGAATGAACTTGGGAGTAGACTTTAGTGGTGGACGTTCCTACGTAGTGGAATTCAATAGTCCTATGGCAGCCAATGAGGTGAGAAATACCCTAGAAAGCAGCTTTGAGAACAAGGGGACAGAAGTAAAAACCTTTGGCGCTAACAACAAGCTGAAAATCACAACGAGTTATTTGATCAACGAGGAATCACAAGAAGCTGATGAGCAAGTGAGAAAAGCACTTTCAACTGGGTTGGAAAAATACAGTAAAGAAGAACCTGAGGTCTTAAGTTCTACGAAAGTAGGGGCTACCGTAGCTGACGACATCCGTAACTCTTCCTTATTAGCGGGTATCTTCTCTGTGATTGTGATTTTCATTTATATTCTAGTGAGGTTTAGACAGTGGCAATATGGCTTGGGTGCGATTGCCGCTTTGGTACACGACATACTAATGGTGCTTTCGCTCTATTCTATTGCTAACTTACTGGGTCTCTCCTTAGAAGTAGACCAAGTATTTGTAGCAGCCGTGCTTACCATTATTGGTTACTCTATCAACGATACAGTGGTAGTTTTTGACCGTATTCGGGAGTTTTCAGGGCGCTTTTCTAAGCAAGACTTAAGTATTACACTCAACAACGCCTTGAACCAAACCTTGAGTAGAACCATCATCACTGCCGTGACAACCTTCATTGTAGTAGTCGTATTACTACTCGCGGGTGGAGAGGTATTGAGAGGCTTCTCGTTTGCCTTGTTCATTGGGGTGATCTTTGGTACTTACTCTTCCCTCTTTGTCGCTTCTCCTATTGTATTAGATTTAGCTAAAAAGCAATTAGAGAAAGCACAAAAAGGTGCGGCACAAAAAGCGAAAGCTTCTGAGAAGAAGATAGAATTAGAAAAGTCATAGAGAAGTTGTAAGACTTTCAGCTATTTAAAAGCCCTGTTGGTAGCTACCAACAGGGCTTTTATTAGATAAATCTACAGTGAAAATACAAAAAGATTACGAAAGGTGCTCGTAAGCAGGAAGCGTAAGGAACTCCTCAAAGGCTTCATCGTTGACCAATTGATTGAAAAGCTGAGCAGCTTTTTCCAAGTTACCCGTCTGTACACGTTCTGTACCTAGTAGCGCCCTGATTTTTGCGAGTTCTTCTTCAAGAAGTTGGTTGTACAAGGTAGCGTCTAAAGTGCGACCATCTGCCAAGGTTACCCCTTTTTTGAGCCACTGCCATACTTGTGCGCGAGAAATTTCTGCGGTAGCGGCATCCTCCATCAAATTGTACAGCGCAGCAGCACCCACTCCGTGTAGCCAAGATTCGATGTACAAAATACCTACGTTAATATTCATCCTTACACCCGCTTCCGTGATTTCCCCGCCTTCTATTTGGAAGTTACGAAGGTCTTCAGCCGTTACGGTAAGGTCTTCACGCATCACTTCTTTCTGATGTACTTTCCCTTGTAGTACGTCATTGAAAGCTTCCATCGCCACAGGAACCAAATCGGGATGGGCTACCCAAGTACCATCGTAGCCTGTACGTGCTTCCAGCTCTTTATCAGCTTTTACTTTGGCAAAAGCATTTTTATTTACTTCTTCATCCTTTCTACTTGGAATGAAAGCAGACATACCGCCAATGGCGTGTGCACCTCTTCTGTGGCAAACCTTTACCAGCATTTGCGCATAAGCACGCATAAAAGGAACGGTCATCGTTACTTGTCCTCGGTCAGGAAATACCACTTCGTGGTTTCTAAACTTCTTAATAGCGCTGAAAATATAATCCCATCTACCTGCATTGAGGCCAGCGAGGTGTTCTTTAAGCTCATAAATGATCTCTTCCATCTCATAAGCCCCTAAGATCGTTTCTATCAAGACCGTTACTTTGATAGTACCCACAGGTATGCCTAGCTTTTGCTGAGCCTCTTTAAAAACATCGTTCCAGAGGCGTGCTTCCTGATGGCTTTCTAGTTTAGGAAGGTAAAAATAAGGGCCAGAACCTTTTTCTATTAAGGTCTTGGCGTTGTGAAAAAAGTAGAGCCCAAAGTCGAAGAGGGAAGCAGAGATAGGAGCACCATCTACCAGCATATGTTTTTCTACCAAGTGCCAACCACGAGGGCGTACTTTTAGGACAGCCGTTTGTGCTTTGAGGGCATATTGCTTCCCATTATCAGCGGTAAAGTCAACTTGTCGGCGTATGGCATCTCTTAGATTGATCTGCCCTTCTACGCAGTTTTCCCAAGTAGGCGCGTTCGCATCTTCAAAGTCGGCCATAAATACTTTTGCGCCAGAGTTAAGGGCATTGATCACCATTTTTCGGTCTACAGGCCCTGTAATTTCCGCGCGACGGTCTTGTAAATCTTCAGGGATAGGATTTACTTGCCAATCGCCTTCTCTTACAGAGGCCATTTCGGGTAGGAAAGTAGGCATCTCTCCTTGATTAATACGTTGGAAACGTGCTGTTCTTTCTTCTAATAGCGAGAGACGTGTAGGATTAAATTTCCTGTGTAGGTCAGCGACAAACTGTAGCGCCTCAGGGGTGAGAATTTCTTCGTAAGCAGGTGTAAGCGTACCCTTTATATTGATACCGTTGGTTATAGAACTCATGAAGGTTTAATTTTGAAAGTTTATGAATGATTGAATCGTCAATAAATTGATAATAGCGTTAATGGCCACAGGGTTTTGTTTTCTGTATAATCAAATTTATTGTGGCGAAAAGGATATATCAAGCGAAATTTCGCTAAATTTGTATTTGGGGGTAAAAATCTTAGCTAAGTACAAGGAAAAGATTGTAATATCCAACTTACTCATTTTTTAATTGCTCATGGATGGCTATACACAAAGAGAACATTAAGCTTACCTTCGGTTTAAAAGTAAAGCAACTTCGTTTGGATCAGCGGCTTTCCCTGTCAGAATTGGCGCATAAATCGGGCATTTCTATCTCTTATCTTAACGAAATAGAGAAAGGAAAAAAATACCCTCAAACGGAGAAGATTATGCGACTGGCCGAAGCGCTGCAAGTAAGCTACGACTGGCTGGTATCTTTGAAGCTACACAGAAAACTAGCCCCCTTGGCAGATGTACTCAAATCTAATCTTTTACAAGACCTGCCGCTAGAAGTATTTGGCGTAGAGCCAGCCCAATTGCTTCACTTGCTTTCTAATGCTCCGACCAAACTGAGCGCGTTTATCAGTACGCTCATAGAGATTAGTCGTAATTACGATATGAGTGTCGAGCAGTTCTATTTTTCCGTGCTTCGCTCTTATCAAGAGCTACACGACAACTACTTTGAAGAACTAGAAGAAGAGGTACAGCGTTTTAGGCAAACTTTCCAAGCGCCTGAAGAGATTACTGCTGTATGGCTTACGCAGCAGCTAGAAGAAACCTATCAGTATACCATTCGTGCGAATAGTTTTGTGCCAGCTTTGGCTAATTTACGCTCTGCTTTGATAGACAAGGAACTGCTGATCAACGAACACTTAAATGAGATTCAAAAACGTTTTGTATTGGCAAGGGAATTAGGCTATCAGTTTATGCAATTACAGGAAAGGGCGTACACCTTTTCTTGGGTAGAGATTAACTCTTTTGAAGAGGTATTGAACAACTTCAAAGCTTCTTATTTTGCCAGCGCCTTATTGATGGATAAAGAGGCTTTTAAAGCAGACTTAACAACCTTCCTTTCCTTCGATACTTGGCAGCCAATATTTCTTAATCAACTGCTGGTAAAATACCAAGTAACACCAGAGATGTTACTGCACAGAATGACCAACCTACTTCCGAAGTTTTTTCAACTTCCGCAGCTCTTTTTCTTACGCTTTAGCCATCAAGCAGGACGCTTTGCACTCACAAAAGAGATGCATCTCGCGGGCCTGCACAACCCACATGGTTCTGCCTTAGGAGAGCATTACTGTCGGCGTTGGGTATCGCTTACCCTTTTACAAGAGCTAGAAGAGGCTATCGAAAAGCAGCATTATGAAGCCCCACTGGTAGACGCTCAAATTTCTAATTATTATGATTCAGCCAATGAGTACTTGGTGTTTTCCATTGCACGCCCCATGACGCCTACACCCTCTCTCAGTAATAGCGTTTCCATTGGAATTTTACTGACACAAGAGGTAAAAGAACGCATTGGTTTCTTAGAGAGCTTACCCGTCCGTAAAGTGGGAGAAACCTGTGAGCGCTGTAGTGCAACAGACTGTGAGGTGCGTATGGCTCATCCTGTTGTACTACATAAACAAGCCGAAGCCTCGGCGAGAAAGGAGGCACTCACGGCACTCTTCAAACAATAGAGATTTAGTGTATTATTGCTTAGTGGTAAATGTGTTTTAATGAGAGTAAACATAGTAGCCCAACTAAGCAGTTTCTACAGGTAAGTTGTCTACTACTTTTACTTTTACCACGCTTCCTTCTTGGCTTACTACCACGATAGGCATTTGTGCTTCTATAAAGCTGTGTATAGAAGTAGCATCATAAATTTTATCCTCTATGAGTACTTTTCCGCTGGGACGAAGTACGGTGTACGCTGTACCTGTTTTACCGATCAGTAGTATGTCATTTTCTCCTACAGAAGAGTACCCATCTTTGGTATCTAAGGTATTTTGTAACGTGAGTCGCCGAAAAGCTTTACTTTTGATAAGCCTCGGGGCAAAGATAAAGAGCAACGCTCCACCACCAAACAAGCCAGCCGTGGTAACGAATAGAGAAGTATATAACTTACTGGTAGGAATGCCTTCAAAGTTAAAACCTTCATTGCCGAGCATCATTAAACCCAAGGAACCAAAAATGGCAACGAGCCCACCAACACCTGCTACCCCGAAGCCAGGTATTACAAAGATTTCTGCGGCGAGTAGTCCTATTCCAATAAAAAATACGATCAACTCCCAATTTTCCGCTAGCCCAGAAAGATAATAGGGGACGAAATAGAGCACTAAGGCAGTGATAGCCGCAGCGAGCGGAAAACCTACGCCTGGCGTTTGCAACTCGAAGTAAATACCACCTATAATTACTAAAATTAATAGGCTACTAATAAAAGGATTCAGAAACCAACTGATGACTTGATCTATCGTAGAAGGCGTATACTTAATGAGTGCATAGTCTTGTGCTTCGTAATGGGAGAGAATCGCTTCTACAGATTCAAATTTACCTTCACAGTAGTCAATCGCGATGGCTTCTTCAGTGGTTAGGGTTAGGATTTTCCCTTCGGGCTTTAAACTATCCAAATCAACGCGTTCATCTACCATTGCTTCTGCAATGCGTGGCTCTCGGCCATTTTGTGAAGCAGTAGAGCGCATAATGGAGCGCATATATGATTGGTACTTATCGGTAGCAGGCGTGCCCTGTTGGTCTACTACAGTAGCTGCCCCCATACTAGCCCCACCCGCCATGTAAATACTATCGCAGGCAATAGAGATGAGTGCCCCTGCCGAAGCAGCATTTTTATTAATAAAAGCCCAGACAGGTTTCGGATGATTCAAGATGGCTTGTCGGATTTCGTCAGCATCATCTAATAAGCCGCCAAAGGTGTTGATTTCAAAAATGATTAAAGAAGCTTCCTCATCTGTTGCGCGACGAAGTACACTTTTTACGGTGCGCGTCATAGAAGGATTAACTTCATCTTGTAACTGTGCTACATATATCTTATATTTTTTTTCTGCAGGTGTATCTTGCGAGAAAGCTGCCGTAACACTTGCAAAAAAAAGAAGTAGGAAGATAGAACTGACTACTAAACTATTGCCACTGTAATGAACCCGTTGCATTTTTATGAGGTTTAAAGGAGGCTTACCTTATATTCTGATAAGCATTACTAAAATACGAACAAAACCCTTGTATCAAAAATTTCCCATACACTTTGTCTTTCATACTACCCAGCCTATTTGGCGTGTATGGCTCGATGAAAAGACGGAACACTGGGTAATTGAGCACCGCAATGCCACACAGAAAACTTCACTCTTTTCTGTAGGACAAGTACAAAATAAAAAAGTACTTGTGCAGGAAGAAAGTTTAGGGTTAGACTGGTGGGCTAGCATCGCTGCCGTATGGGATAACCATCTAATTTGGACCTTATACCAAGACCATCATAATCCTTTACAGCAAGGTTTTATGGTGTACAACACCACTCAAGAGCAAATTATCTGGGAAAAAGGAGGGCATACTTTTTACCAACTTTACAGGCAACCTACTCAGGTGGTAGGGTATTCGAATCGGTTGGAACCTATCCAATTGATACACTGGGACCTAGTGACAGGTCTAGAACAACCTGCTGCAAAAGAAGAGGACTTTAAAACCCAGCAGCTTTTCCCGGCCAGGTATAGTGCTAAGCAACCCCACTTTGACACAGTAGCTACTTATGTAAAACAAGCTGTAGGGGAAGACGTACATCAACAGATTGACTACTTGGAAATACCCCATTGTATATTGATAGGCTACTATGATGCTGCACTTTTCTATAAGCTTTTGGCGATAGACTTATCTGGCAAAATACTTGCGAAAGAGTCGGTATACCAAGCGACCAATGGGATAGCTATTGGGAATTTCTTCGTATTTAAAAATTTGATATTTATTGTAAAAAATAAAATAGAATTAGTAACTTACAGCCTAAATGAGCTTTTAGGAGGTGTTTAAGCTATTTTTTGTTAAAATTTAACCATTCAATTCAATCTTATTAGAATATGCTTTTTAGATACTTTATAGGGGTGTGTTTACTATCTTTGCTCTCTTTTGGGGCACATTCAGCCAAAGCTGAAATTCAAGACTCTATTCGTCTAGAAATCTCTGAAGATGGTAAAAAAGCTTGGATTATCCACAAGGTAGAGCCTAAAGAAACCCTATTTGGACTAGCAAAGCGTTATAAGATTACACAAGAAGAGATCATTGCTGAAAACCCTAAGGCAAAAGAGCTGAAAATTAACGATATTTTGCGTATCCCTTATAAGGATTATCAACAACATAATGTTTATACAGCACCTAAAAATGGAAAGACGCACGTCGTAGAAGCGGGTGAAAACCTGTATCGTATTTCCTTAAAGTACAAAGTGAGTGTAAAAGATCTTCAACAATGGAACAATATGGGTGAAGATACGGACGTAAAGGTGGGACAGAAGCTTTACGTAGTCGATCCAGCCGCCGCCGATAGAAATGTACAAACCTCTAGGAATACAGCAGGTAAGAAGATCATACATACAGTAGAAGAAGATGAATATCTTTACGTAATTGCTAAAAAATACGACGTTAAGATTGCAGAGATTATGAAGTGGAACAACCTCTCTTCTGATAAGCTTTCTATTGGACAAGAGCTAGCAATTTACCCTGCGGGTTATACACAAGAGAATACCACCACTACTACTACGAATAATACAACTACCAATACTACCACTCAGGATAATAATAACGTAGAGCCAGACAACAACGGAGAAGAAAGTACAAAAACAGTGAATATTAGTGGTTACCAAAAGGTAGTACAGAAAGGTTTTGGTGAAATGATAGAAGACGAAAACACGCCTAATTATGTAGGGTTGCATAAAGATGCGCCTGTAGGAACAATCGTTTCCGTGAGAAATGAAAGTAACGGTGAAAGTGTTTTTGTACGTATCATTGGAAAGTTACCAAGCATTGGTGCCAACGATAAGATTCTCATAAAAGTATCCAAGAACGTGTACAAGGCGCTTAACGCCAAGGGTATGCGCTTCCCTGTGGAAGTATCTTATATTCCTTAGTGATATAACTCAAGAGAAGGTAGCAACGAAAGTATACAGCCTTCTGATTCATATTCCATTTACGTTTTAACTTATTAAGTAAAGAATGCCACTCAGTATATCGAACCAAAAAGCATTCTACATCTACCTTGCTTTACGTTTCGTACTACTGGTGGCAGTCACTACATTTGTTCTTTACTTTCTCTTGCATCGCTGGCTAAATCTACAAGTTGGGAATTGGCTTCCACTTACTGGACAATGGCTGTTTCCTATACTAGTATTAGATATTATCTTTACACCCACTTACTTTGCTATTGATCAAGAAGATAAAATCATTAAGGTGACCTACTCCCTGCGACCTTACTCTCATTTGCTACTTTGGTGGGCTAGAAAAAAACCTACTGTTGTGCTTTCAATTCCGTTTGAAGAATTCAATGGTTATGAAATTGGCTTTAAGCTGAAAGGGCTAAAAAAATACCTTATTTTATACAAGAATACAGAAGGTGTCATCTTAAAAAGCGCTTCTATCCCGTTGCCTTTACTTTCTATAAAAAGCTATACCCATCTCATTATACAGTTGGATAAACTGACGCACCAGATTAAGATTATGTAAATGAAAACTTCTGTTTATCAACTAAAAACTTTTTTGGACGAAAAAGTCATCCAGTTCAATCAACCCACATTCATTACCAACGATCCCATTTGCATTCCTCATCAGTTTACCAAGCTCCAGGATGTTGAGATTGCTGGTTTTTTTGCGGCTATTTTCGCTTGGGGGCAGCGCACCACTATTATCAAGAAATGCAAGACCTTACTACAACTTATGGATAACACACCACATGATTTTATCTGTAATCACCAAGAGCAAGATTTAAAACGCTTTCTAGGCTTTAAGCATCGCACTTTTAATGATACTGACACATTATACTTCATCCATTTTCTTCAGCACTACTATCAACAACACACATCTCTAGAAGATGCCTTTGCCCGGTATCTCTCACCAACAGACGAAACAACAGAAAAGGCACTGGTAGGTTTTCATCAACTATTCTTCAGCTTGGAAGAGGCTCCGCAAAGAACACAGAAACATATTGCTACACCTGCGCGTAAATCAGCCTGCAAGCGAATCAACATGTTTTTACGCTGGATGGTCAGAAAGGACGATAAAGGAGTAGATTTGGGGTGTTGGTCGGCTATCCAACCTAAGCAACTCGTCTGTCCTTGTGATGTACACGTAAGCAGAGTAGCCAGAAATTTAGGATTAATTACCCGCCCACAAACCGACTGGCAAACAGCTTTAGCACTGACCAATAACTTGAGGCAGCTTGATCCAAATGATCCTGTGAAGTATGATTTTGCGCTCTTTGGGTTAGGAGTAGAAGAAAAATTTGCCCAATAAAAAGTATTACTACAACAAGAAACACAATTATAGGCTGTCTCTGTTCTATGGAATAGGCAATACAGGCGACTTCTTAAAGGTAGAAAGTACTACCATCGACTGCATATTTTCTATTTCTTCTATTTCACTAACCTGCTCTAGCATAAGCTTTTGGTAAGAGGTAATGTCTTCTGCAGTAATTTTGATCAGAAAGTCTGCCGCACCCGTCATATGATAACATTCAATCACATTGTCAATTTTATTAATCTTTTCTACAAAAGAGTCAATTACTGCCTTTTTGTGGCTAGTGAGCGAGACCTGCACAAAGGTATTGACACCCAAGCCTGCCTTCTCTGTATCAAGCACCGCATGGTAACTTTTAATGAGTCCTGCATTTTCTAGTTTTTTTACACGCTCTAGTGTAGGGGCAGGAGAGAGGCCTATCTCTTTTGAAAGCTGTGCATTGGTTATTTTAGCATTTTGCTGTAGAATTTGTAAGATTTTACGATCTATTTTGTCTAATTTTGGTTTCTTTTCTAGCATACGATAGGTAATTTTTAAAACGAATTTCTGTAAAAATAAAGTTTTCCCCAATATCTTTCTGTAAAAATATTTTTTTATAAATAATCGCCACAGCTTTCTTCTACAATGAAAATAAAGAGATACTTGCTTTTAATCATACTAGCCTTATGGAATCTTATTTCTGTAAAAGCGCAAAATCCCATAGCGGCTCATTTTAAAGATAAACTGGAAAAGTACTTAGTAAAGCATCCTCAAGTAAGAGATCATATCGTCGTTAATGATCGTGGGGTATATATGTTTGCTTCCTTACAAGAAAAACGTGCCAACAAGCCAGAGTATGTTTTTAGCTGGCAACAAGTAACACTATTTAAACAATTATGTAGTCGTGCTCCTCAAGTAGCGCGTCAATTATACCTGAAAAACGTACCCTTTAATCTACCAGACTCACTCAAAAAAACTGTAAGATCGCATCCTACACCGCTGGATACATTACCGCTGCGAGGTGTACGTATTGCCATTGATCCTGGGCATTTTGCTGGTGACGAGAAAACAGCCCGTATGGAAGGGAGGTACATTGACATAACCTTGGCAAATGGTACACGGGTGCTATTTTATGAATCAGTACTCGCTTGGGGGACGGCAAAGGTATTGGAGAAGAAGCTAGAGGCTGCGGGCGCCAAGGTACTGATTACGCGTCAAAAAGCGAACCTAACCGCCCTTGATATGACTTTTCAGCAATGGTATGCGCGCTACGTACGCGCCCAAACAAGCAGAGGAAAGCGCTATCTTTCTCCCAAGCAAGCCTTCCGACAAGTATTGAGAGCACAGGATTTTAAAGCACGCGTGCTGAAAATCAATGCTTTTCAGCCTGATCTGACCCTGATTATCCATTATAATGTAGATGCCACTAACAGCCCTTGGCAACAACCTACCAATAAAAATTTTGCGATGGCTTTTGTAGGGGGCGCTTTTTACCAAGAGGAGTTAAATACACCAGAGAAGCGTTTTCAGTTGCTACGTCTGCTGATTACAGAGGATGTAGAAAAAAGTGTTCGGCTGAGTGGGCACATCTTACAGGAGCATCGACGTGTTTTACAAGTACCTACTATTGAAGAACCCAATCAACAGTCTTATCTGGACAAATACTGCCTCTATACAGGTACAAAGGGCGTTTATACACGTAACTTATCACTATCACGAGAAATATTTGGGGCACTTTGCTACGGAGAAAGCCTCCTACAAGATAATATACAAGAAATACAACAACTCAATCAGAAATCTTTTGTCATAGACAAATGGTATTTTCCGGCGCGTGTCAATCAAGTAGCGGAAGCGTACTATAGAGGTATCAAAAACTATTGGTTGTCTACAAATAGATAAACTACTTTGACTAGTAAAGTCAAATAAAAAGCTATTTACTATGCTCTTACTCATATCTCAAGTAAACCACTGGGTCGATACGAATGGTACGCCAGAGTTGTTGGGCTATGACCATCAAGGCTACTATAAGTGTAATGCCTGTTTCTAGAGGGATAATCCAAAACAAATTCGTCAAATTAAGTGCGTAGATAAACCCACTTGTCCAATAATCACCTAGAAAATAAATGAGCGGAATAGCCAGTAGATTGCCAAGGAGAACCCATATGAAAACTCTACAAGTAAGTAGCCAGAGGAGATGTACCAATTCTGCGCCCAGTACCTTTCGAATGGCCACTTCTTTCACTCTTGCCTGAATCGTAAAGCTAGTAAGTGCTAAGAGACCCAACAGCGAGATAATAAAAGCTACAAAGGTAGCATAAGTAATAATCTTTTCGGTTCTGAGCTCAGCCTTGTAGAGATAGTTAAATTGCTGATCTAAAAAATAATAGTCTAAGGTATAGAGCGGATCAATCTGTTGAAGCGTTTGCGCTATGTATTGTAAGGTTTCTTCTGCTTCGGCTGTATTGAGCTTTATGGCCAATACTAACTCATAAGGGGTTTCGATATTAATGACCAGTGGTTCCACCTGAGAGTGCATAGAGGTGAAATGGAAATCTTTGACAACGCCTACAACTTCTCCTTTTCTATCGCCCATCTCCAAAACGGCACCAATCGGGTCTTCTTCTTTTTCAAATAGCTTTCGATAAGCTGTTTCATTGAGCACAAAAGCAGTTTTACCTTCTGCTAAAAGACGAGAAGGATCAGCCCCAAATCCATCCCCTTTTACCAATTGTAAACCGAAAGTATTTAAGTAACCATCTATTGCTCTAATGTGATTAATGGAAATACTATTTTCTATCGGATCACCTAATTTTCTGATAGACTGCCCGCTGACACCACCACCAGGCTCTCCCTGCGCACCTGCTACTGTTTGTATGGTAGGATGTGCTAGTAAAGTATTTTTGAGTGTAGCGTATACTTGAATAAAATCCTCTCCCAGACTACGAATAACGACCACTTGTGCATCATTAAACCCTTTGGGTTGTTCTTGGATGAGTCGCATCTGGGCCTGAATAAGAAAGACGGCAGAGAGCAAACAGGCAGTAACAAAGAACTGACCTACAACTAAACCAATAGTAGCCTTACCAAGCTTGAGGCCTTTCAATGAGCTTTGATGCGAATAGCCGATTTTAAAAAGCTGTAAAGCAGGCGCTAAACCTGCCAGCGCTCCCAGCGCAAGTAAGAAGCTAATATAGATACACCAATACAGCAATGGCCAATCCGTAAGTGAGAGAAGTGCAACGCCAAAGAGCTGTTTGCCTTCTATTTTATAAAAAAGTATCACAAGCACAAGTGCTAGCACGCCCGAAATAACTACCTGTAGCATAGAAGTAAGAAGGCTTTGGTAAATCAAATCTTTTTTACGTGCACCCATTATTCTGCGAATGCGTATTTCAGTCTGTCTAGTGTGGTCACTAGCAATCTGCAGGTTAAAGTAGTTGATAAGCGCCAGTAGTAGAATAATAACAGCAATGGCTGTGACCAGCCATAAAAGTGGCTTACTCCCATTGCCCATGCGGTTATGAACTTCGTGGAAATAAACTTCCTTGAGTGGTATCCAATAGCTACTGGATTGATACTCATTAAATGCACGTTCTACTAACTGATCGTAGTAGTTAGCCAATACCTTGAGAGAAGCATTGTTATTTTGTGATGCTGCCAATACAGCAAATACCTCAAACTCAAAACCACCTTGTATTAATTCTTCCCCATCAGCAAGCGCTTCTAATGGAAGGAGTATATCAAATTGAAAGCGTGTAGAAGGAGAGACATCAATGATTTCCACTACCTCAAATTTTTTATCTTGGTAGGTGAGCGTTTGTCCCAGTGGATTAATACCAGGGAATATACGCATGGCAGCTTGCCTACTAAGTACGACCTGATGTGGTGCTTTAAACTGCCCTCTATACCCTTCAAAATCAAATATATCTAAGAAAAAATAGTCTACATAAGCTGCTTCAAATTGCTTAAAGCGTTGCTGTTTTACCTCTATGTTTACCTCTCCCAACGTATAGAGTAAACTACTTTTCTCTACAAAAGGGTACTGCTGCGGTAATTGCTCAGCGATACTGCCTAAAGAGATACCAAAGCTTTCTACCTCTCCTTGGTGGCTAGTAAGGCGACTAATGAGCTTGTAGGTTCTATCTGCTTGTTTGTGGTGATGATCGTAGCGAAAGGCGATCAATACATATGAGATAAGTATAATAAAAACAGCCAGACCAATAGTAAGTCCAGTAAGGTTAGTGAGGGTGAAGAATTTATTCGATAAAAATCTTCTTACAATGTATTTGATAGAAGTAAACATGTGCAACAGGAAAATAAGTGGTAAAAACAAACAACCAAAAGCCCTGCCTTTGTGTCAAGCGTTTGATTTACAGTATACTAGAAAGAAAACTTAGAAAGTGGCTGTACGTGTTCGAGCAATAAGTGTTTCAAGATGAAAAGCTTCCTAAAAAGCTTCACGGTAGGTAAAGTACAAGCCTGTTTGCCCATCACTTCCAAAGCCAAAATCGCCTCTTACATTTACTTTTTGTGAAGGGAGTACTTGTAGCCTCAGTCCTACCCCAAAAGCATATTTTAAGTCATTTTCGCCAAAACGATCCCAGTCAGGGAAAACCTTCCCTACACCTGCAAAAGCAACTGCCCCAAATCGCCAGAAAAGATCCCGTCTATATTCGGTCTGTAAATAGGCAGCTTGGCGATCAATATATCTGTTCTCAAAAATACCTCTTAAAGCACGCTGCCCGCCAATACGTGGAAGTCTGTAGAAAGGAATATCTTCGTTGCTGGTAAGGTCAAGAAAAAGCTGCGTACCGATGATGTTTTTTTCGCTACCAATAGAGAAAAACTGCCTAAGATCGAGGCTGTAGTTGATGTATTGATAATCACCATTATAAAACAGCACTTCTAGGGCATATAAACCTCCTCGAGAAGGGTAAACTGCATGGTTACGATTATCAAAGCGAAGAGATGGCCCAATGCCCCACAGCCAACCTCCTTCCTGTCCTAAGGGGTTTTGTTGTAATAATAAACCCTCTTCTTCAAAGTCAGAGAGTTGTGCATTTTCTACGTCGAATACTACCCCGTAGAAAAAACGTTGGTCGTAGGTTTTAGAGAGCCGTCCATTCACTCTAAACAGTTGCCTTGTAAATGTCTCCTGATCTTCTCCTTCTGTGTTAGACCCTAAGCCAAAGTAAAACTCTGGATAGATGTAGTAGCGAAAAAAGGAATAGAGATTCCAGCCTTTTTTAAAGAAGAACTCAGACTCAGTACCAAAGAGCAACTGATTATTAAGGGTGTACAATATAAACGGGTTGATGGTAGAAGGTCGCTGAAAGCCACTGCTATCTGTAAGGGTACTATTGAAGCCAATAGAGCCTAAACCACCCAACTGCAAGCTTGTTTCTGGAGAGAAGCCTACTGCTGGAAACACACTTATAGCTACTTTCTTCTCTTTGGTAGCAGTAGTGTCTTGTGCCCAGACTGTACCAATACACAGGTTGAACAATGCAACGATGATAGTAAAGAATAACTTCATAAGTACCTGATAGATTAAGTAGTAATTGTCAAGATTTACATAAGCTCCGAAAAAAAATAAGCCTATTCAAGATTTACGCATAAAAAAACTCATCCTAAAGAGGATGAGTTGAAGTACATAATTGTATTGAATAGTCAGCAGTGGTAGCCTAAGAAGCTTGTAAGTACTTGGTTTCTTTGACAAGGCGTATGCTCAACCCTACATTGACGCTGGGATGAATACCCAAAAAAGTAGCTAAGTAGTTTTGATTACGTAGCGCCTCCAGAAGCTGCTCTGGATCGAGCCGCTTGCCAATAACGGCGTTAGACTGCTCTCTAGGAAAGTCAGCATTTTTTGCTCTGTAGACTTCTATTGCTTTTCCTTCTTCAATCGCTACCCTACACAAACCTCTTATGTAAAGTTTATTGAACTCGCCGTCTGCTAGTAGCTCACAAGCATTTTTTGGTACTTTTACTTCTATGAAAGCGCCACTTCTATGGCGGCGTTTTTCTTTTCTTTTCATGAGACCCGTTTGTGCAAGCTCTCTAGCCAGTGTCTTTTCATCGCCCGATTCGCAAGCTTGGCGAAGTAAGAGTAAATACTTGTTAATACCTAAGTTAGTAAGACGTGCGCTGTAGTACACTTTTGCATTCATCATGTCATACACCAGCTCTTCTAACATATACTTTCTAGTCGTTTTGTCGAGATGAAATAATTGCAAAGCCATAGTTATTATTTACTTTAGTATTTGAGTTATATCTTATTCAAAGATCGTAAGTTAGTGCGTAAAATAAATGAGCAGCAGAATTTGATTTTTAAAATCTGATTATCAGTAACTTATATGGATTTAGAGACCTTCAGAGTGCAGGCACACAAGTTGGTAGATTGGATGGCAGACTACCTAGAAAAAGTGGAAGAATATCCTGTAAAATCACAGGTACAACCCAAAGAAATCTACAGGCAAATTCCCACACAGGCTCCTAAACTGGGAGAGCCTATGGAGGCGATTTGGGAGGATTTTCAAAAGATTATTTTAAAGGGTATTACGCATTGGCAAAGTCCTAACTTTTATGCCTATTTCCCCGCCAATAATAGCTATCCTTCTATACTAGCAGAAATGCTGATGGCTACCATGGGCGCGCAATGTATGGTGTGGGAAACTTCGCCTGCCGCTGCAGAACTGGAGGAAAGAATGATGGAGTGGCTCAGTGATGCACTAGGACTCCCCCAACACTGGCAAGGGGTGATTCAGGATACTGCCTCTACTGCTACGCTTTGTGCGTTACTTTCTGCTAGAGAGCAGTTTACCGATTATCAAGTGAATGAGCAGGGCGCACAGCACGCGCCTACACTACGTATATACGCCTCTTCTCAAACCCACTCTTCTATTGAAAAAGCTGTAAAAATAGCAGGCCTAGGCAGGCAAAACTTAGTATACATTGCCACAGACGAACAGTTTGCCTTACAACCAACAGCGCTACAAGAAGCCATCGAGGCCGACTTGGCGGCGGGTTATCAACCTATGTGTGTAGTAGCCACCATAGGTACTACCAGTTCGACAGCCATTGACCCTTTACCAGCTATGGCTTCCATTTGTGAGCAATACGGGCTTTGGCTACATGTAGACGCTGCCTATGCGGGTACAGCTACTATTTTACCAGCTTACAGATGGATGATTGAAGGGCTGGAAAAAGCAGATAGCTATGTTTTTAATCCACATAAATGGATGTTTGTGAACTTTGACTGTACAGCCTACTTCGTAAAAGATACTGAAAAGCTGGTGCGTACTTTTGAGATTCTTCCAGAGTACTTAAAAACTGCTGCTGACGAGCAAGTCAATAATTACCGTGACTGGGGAATTCCCTTGGGGAGGCGTTTCAGAGCACTGAAGCTCTGGTTTGTGTTGAGAAGTTTTGGTATAGAAGGCATTCAAGAGAAAGTCAGTAAACACATCGCTTTGGCAGAGTGGTTAGGAGAGCAAGTAGTACAGCATCCTCAATTTGAGCTACTAGCACCTGTACAGCTAGGACTAGTATGTTTTAGGTATAAGCCGAAGAACCTTTCAGCTACGCAAATCAACCAGTTGAATGAACAATTACTTAGGGAAATTAATGCTAGCGGAAAAATCTACTTAACGCATACTAAATTAAATGATCAATATACACTAAGAATGGTGACTGCACAGACGCAAGTGACTGAAATACACGTAAAAGCAGCTTGGCAGTTGATTGTCTCAGTGGCCGAGAAGTTACTTTCGTAAAGCGAAACGAGGCTTCTATAAAGTCACAGCAGGAGTGAGGGTGATTTTTTTGTATCTTCCCGTCTTATGAGTATCACTCAATTATTGTCTATAAGTATTTTATGTGTAGCATTTCAGAATAACTCTCCAGTGATTTTGCCTGTGGTAGAGCATAAAATATCGTTTACACTGATTAATAATACGCCTCAAGAGCAAAGCATCTATACAGGAAGGAGTGTGGTTGTGATGGCCAAAGGCGCTGCTTATAGATTCGAGAAAAAACTAGGTACAAAAATGTACATGCAAAAGGAGGGTACAATTTATAGATTCCTTTTTCAAGTGAATACGCAAATGCACGATAAGAAAATCTACCTAAGAGATTATCTTTAAATTTCTTCCTTGTTTCCTTTACTTTCTATACAAAGTTCTCTTTCTTAATGCGTGTAAGAAGCCTCTAATTAAGACGTTTCTTAAAAATTTACTGAGATTAAATGAAGGCTTTCTTTATTATTAAATAATTCTTATAAAAATTATGAATATTCTAAGTGAATTCCGATATTTAAGCCTTTCAATAAACCTATTTTTTACAACTTAAATAGCCAACCTCTATGATCAATCATGAAGAAGAAGGCAAGAAATTTCTCGACACAGTGATGTATTATTACGAGAAAGCTGCCAAACACACTGGCCTACCCGAAGGTATGCTGGAGCAAATCAAAATTTGCAATAGTGTATACAAGGTGAGCTTTCCAGTGGAAATAGATGGAGAGGTAAAAACTTTCGAGGGAATTCGTGTACAACACAGCCATCACAAAATGCCCACTAAGGGGGGTATTCGTTACAGCGTTTATGTGTCTGAAGACGAGGTAAAAGCCCTCGCCACACTGATGACTTTTAAGTGTGCCGTGGTGAATGTTCCTTTCGGTGGAGCAAAAGGGGGAATGAAAATCAGTCCCAGAAACTCTTCTCCCAAACTACTTGAGAAGGTAACGCGTCGTTTTGCTACCGAGCTTATCAAGAAAAACTTAATCGGCCCTTCGCTCGATGTACCTGCGCCAGATTATGGTACAGGCGCCAAAGAGATGGCTTGGATCGCCGATACTTACATGACCTTCAACTATGGTAACACTGATGCACAAGGTTGTGTGACGGGAAAACCAGTTGGCTTGGGAGGTATTAGAGGCCGTACTGAAGCGACAGGTTTGGGTACTTACTTCGGCATTCGCGAATGTGTATCTTTTAAGGAAGATATGACAAAAATAGGCTTAGAAGCAGGTGTTGCGGGAAAAAAAGTGATTATACAGGGATTTGGAAATGTAGGCTATCATAGTGCTAAGTTTTTAGAAGAAGATGGGGCTATTATTATAGGAGTAGCCGAATATGAGGGAGGTACTTATAATGAGAACGGGCTTAATGTAGAAGAACTACTCAAGTACAGAACTGAAAATAGAACTGTGTTAGATTTTCCAGGTGGTCAAAATGTAGAAGACTCTATCTCTATGCTCGAAATGCCCTGCGATATTCTTGTTCCTGCTGCCCTAGAAAATCAGATTCAAGAGCATAATGCCGATAAAATTCAGGCTAAAATTATTGCAGAAGCAGCCAATGGCCCTATCACACAGAAAGCAGAAGAGATTCTTCTCAAAAAGAACAAACTCATCATCCCAGACTTATACCTTAACGCAGGTGGGGTAACTGTTTCTTACTTTGAGTGGCTCAAAAACTTATCAAATGTACGTTTTGGACGTATGGGTAAAAGAGCCGAAGAAAAGAGTTACAACCGTATTGTCGATTTTGTAGAAAGAATTACAGAAAAGAAGCTGGATACAAGAGAGCGGACTATTATTACACAAGGTGCTGACGAAGAAGATATTGTGCGCTCTGGATTGGAAGATACTATGATTTTAGCTTACCGAGAGATCAGAGAAGCCATGATGCAAAATCCTGATATTACCGATCTCAGAACAGCCGCCTTTTACGTGGCGATTCGTAAAATTGCTTTGAGCTACGAAATGATGGGTATATTCCCTTAGAAGAGACGCTAAAGCACTCATATGACCTTGTGGTAGAAAATAATGACTATCACAAGGTTTTTTATGGCCCATAGGTAAGTAAATCATTGTTTATGATAGCCGAAAAAATACTTGCTGAGAAATCGGTTGCTGTCGAAAATTCATATCAATAGTTTTACTAAAAAAATATTAATATGAATTTCAAAGAACAGCATTACCAAAAAACGCCACTCCTCATCGCCAATGTATGGAATGTAGAAAGTGCTAAAATAGCCCAAGAGTTCGCTTTTGAGGCAATTGGAACTTCAAGCAGTGCAATCGCCTCTATGCTGGGTTATAACGATGGAGAGGAAATGAGCTTTCAGGAGTTGATTTACTTAGTTAAAAGGATAACAGAGTCGGTTAGTTTGCCCTTAACTGTAGATATAGAAGCAGGGCATGACCGTAATCCCATAAAAATTATAGAAAACATAAAGGAGCTATCAGATTATGGAGTAGTAGGCATAAACATTGAAGATAGTCTGGTAAATGGCGTGAGACAAATTACTGACGTGGATACTTTCAGTAAAATGCTCGAAACTATTTGCTCTACTTTGGTTCAAGACAAACAAGATATCTTCATCAATGTACGAACAGACACCTTCTTACTGAATGTTCCAAATAAAATTGAAGCAACTATCAAAAGAGCTACACGATATCGTGATGCAGGCGGACAAGGCTTATTTGTACCCTGTATTGAAGAAGTAAAAGATATTAGATCGGTAATACAAAATATAGACTTACCACTGAATGTAATGTGTATGCCCAACTTACCTGATTTTACTACATTGAGAAAATTAGGTGTAAAGAGAATCTCTATGGGAAACTTTCTATATAAGAGGGTGTACGGAGCGCTAAGTAATTTACTAAGAGATGTGATTAAAGATGATTCATTTTCAAACTTAGTTAATTTATGAAGATTGATAACCTAGCAGAAATTGAAGAGTATTACCAAGCACTACTAAATAGAGATCCTAATTACATAGGGATTTTTTATGTAGCTGTAAAAACTACTTCCGTATTTTGTATTTCAACTTGTAGAGCAAGAAAACCCAAAAAAGAAAATGTGGTTTTCTATAAAACCTACTCAGAAGCATTAACACAGGGCTTCAGGCCTTGTAAAATATGTTGCCCAACAGAAAATTCACATCAAATACCCAAGCAAATTAAAGCAGCTATAAAAATTGTTAAAGAAAACGCCAAAAAACGCATATCAGATGCGCAACTAAGAGATAACCAAATCAGCCCTGATCTAGTAAGACGCTGGTTTAAGAAGAATTATGGCATTACCTTTCATACCTTCCAACGTATGTATAGAATCAACAATGCTTACAAGGAATTGAGGGATGGAAAAACTGCCACTGAAGTAGCTTTTGAGATGGGATATGAGTCTTTAAGTGGTTTTGGATACACGTACAAGAAAATACTCGGTAACTCACCTTCTAATGTTAACTACAAGGAAACCATTTTAATCAATAGGCTGGCTACCCCAATAGGGCCTATGTTTGTTTGCGCAACAAAGAAAGGGATATGCCTACTAGAGTTTACAAACCGAAAGAAGCTTGAAGCAGAATTCGCAGCGCTACAAAAAGTACTTAACGCAAAAATTATAGTTGGTGAAAACAAACATATTATTCAGTTGAGAAAAGAGATAGAAGAGTATTTCCAAAAGAAAAGAGTAACGTTTGAAGTACCTTTGCACACACCGGGAACAAGTTTTCAAAACGAAGTTTGGAATGCTGTAAAGAATATATCTTTTGGTACTACAGTTACTTATCAATCAGTTGCCCAGAAAATAAATAGCCCCAAGGCAGTAAGAGCGGTAGCAAATGCCAACGGACATAATAGAATCGCAATAGTGATCCCCTGTCATCGTATTATCAGAAAAAGTGGAAACCTAGGAGGTTATGGAGGTGGGTTGAAAAGAAAACAATGGCTCATTGCATTTGAGAAAGCACAATAACGCTCTTTTCGATAAATACTAATTGATATTGCTCATCAAAGGAGCATCAAGCACGCTGTGTAGTTTCTAATTGTTTAAGTGTTTGAATAGTAGCCATTGGATCCTCTGAGCGAAAAATAAAACTACCCGCTACAAGTATATCAGCACCTTGCCTGAGTAATTCGGGGGCATTTTCACTATTAACGCCTCCATCTATTTCTATCAAGGTAGGTGCTTGCTTGGCAGTTATGAGCTGGCGGAGCTTCCTTATCTTTTCAAATGTTTGTGCAATGAATTTTTGCCCACCGAAGCCCGGATTGACAGACATCATACATACCACTTCTATTTCTTGAATAACATCTTCTAGCACCTGTACAGGCGTATGTGGGTTTATCGCCACGCCTGCCTTACAGCCTAGCGCCTTTATTTTTTGTAGCGTGCTGTGCAGATGAGGACAAGCCTCATAATGTACTGAAATAACAGAAGCACCTACCTTTTGAAAAGCTTCTAGATAGTGTTCAGGTTGCGTAATCATCAAGTGCACGTCTAAAGGTTTTGTAGCGTGCCGTTGAATGGCTTGACAGACGGGTAAACCAAAAGAAATATTAGGAACAAAAACACCATCCATAATATCAATATGAAGCCAGTCAGCAGCACTTTCGTTAAGCATTTTTACATCTCTTTCTAGATTAGCAAAGTCGGCAGCCAGTAAAGATGGGGCAATGATAGGCGTCATATCTCGTCAGAAAAATTATATAGGTTAGCATAACAAAGGTACAACTAATCTCTCTTTTCTGGAAAAAAGACATTTTATTTTAAAAAATGATACGTTTACAGTTAATGACTGCACTATTATTGAGAAAATAATATATAAAAAAATAGTTTAGGTATAAATAACAAAATTTTATTCTATGACGTGTAAGAAAAATCCACAATTGGATACCTTCAGAAAAACCCATCTTTTCTTCTTGGTAGGACTTATCTTATCACTGAGCTTAGTAATTACGGCTTTTGAATGGCGTACACTACTAGTAACCCCTATTGTGATAGAGTCTGTAGAAGACAATACGATATTTGAAGAAGTAACCCCCGTACAGTACCGTACTGAACAGCCAGAAGTGCAAGCACCTGCCCCTCGGCAAGAGACTGACCGCTGGATTGTAAAAGAAGACTACGAGCCACCCCGAGAGAAAGAACGAAAAGAAACGCAACAGCCTACTGCAGACGAGCCTTCACCTCATCCCTTAACAGAAATAAATGCCACAAAACCCTCTCACAAACCCATAGAGATGGTAAAAGAACCAGTAGTGTTAGTACCTGATGTACAAGCAAAGCCTGAAGGAGGTTATGAGGCTTTTTATCAATACATTCGAAAAAATGTAGAATATCCTAACGAAGATAAACGAATAGGTCGTTCAGGAACTGTGTACCTGACTTTTGTGGTAGAAACAGACGGTACTTTGACAGATATAGAGATAGTAAGAGGGGTGAGTAATAGCATAGATGCCGCTGCTTTAGAGACCCTAAAGAAATGTCCTATTAAATGGCAGCCGGGCGTGTATCGTCATCAGCCGGTAAGAGTAAGGATGACCATCCCGATTAGGTTCGCCCTACAACGATAAAGAAACATAACTTGGTAATTATTGTTAAAAGTTCAGTTATCTTTATGGCTGAACTTTTATTGTGTCATTGTTCTCTACTGCTATATGAATATGCGTAGTATCATAGGTATTATCTTCTTTTATTGCTTGGTAGGTACACTACAAGCACAAGACATGCAGCGTGTCAAGCGTGTGCTCGATACGCTCTGCTCTCCTGAAATGGCCGGCAGAGGATACCTTGAAGCAGGAGATAAGAAAGCTGCCAGCTACATTGCGCAGCAATTTAAAGAAATTGGCTTGCAATCATTCAATGAAGATTACTTCCAGTTTTTTCAGCTTTCCGTCAATACTTTTCCTAAAAAAATACGCCTGCGCCTCGATCGAAAAAAGCTTACTTTAGGTGACGATTATATTGTCAACGCTGTTTCTTCCACTGCAAGAGGAGGAGGGCGTATCTATTATCTCGATACATTGATTTTTACAGACCAAACTGCCAGAGAGACTTTTCTAAATACAGACGTAGATAACAAAGTACTCGTCTATCACCGCAAAGATTATGAGCGACTGGCTGAACTACCAGTTAATGTCGTAAAGAAAGTCTATGAAGCCAAAGCAGTTATCGAGTTGCAAGACAAACTGACTGCTGCTGTTTCTACCAAGGCTATAGAGACGGCTATTTTTGAGGTAGACAGTAGTTTATTTGCGGAACGTCCCACCAGAGCTAGGTTCAGAATAACTAACGAGTTTATAGAAAAATATACCTCACAAAATGTAATAGGGTACGTAGAAGGCACTACCTATCCTAGTAAATTTTTGGTTATTACAGCCCATTACGATCACCTTGGGAAGATGGACAATATTTATTTCCCTGGGGCCAACGATAACGCTAGCGGTATTTCTATGTTGTTAGAATTGGCGAGGCATTATAAAAAAAATAGACCTGCTTACTCTATAGTATTTATGGCTTTTGGTGCAGAAGAGGTAGGCTTGATCGGTTCTCAGTACTACACAGAGCACCCCTTGTTTCCACTCGACCAAATACGCTTTCTCATCAATATAGATTTGGTAGGTACCGGCGATGATGGGATTACAGTGGTCAACGGAAGTGTGTTTGAGAGAGGTTTTAAGCTATTACAGGAGATTAATGAGCAAAACCAATACATAAAGCGTATTAACAAACGAGGTGCTGCCCCCAATTCTGACCACTATTTCTTTTATAGAAAGAAAGTACCTAGTTTTTTCATTTATACCTTAGGTGGTATTAAGGCGTACCACGATGTAAATGATAAAGCTGCTACGCTGCCCCTTACCAGCTATAAAGAAGTATTTGCTTTGCTTACTGAATTTTTTGATCAAATATAGCTATGAACGCTACTCAAGAGCCTATTTCGATCAAATTACCTCTAGGTAAGCAAGTTTTTTTTGCTTCTGACTTCCACTTGGGTGTACCTAACGAAGCGGCTAGCCGCGCACGAGAACGAAAAATAGTACATTGGCTCGATACAATTGCCCCACAAGCACATACCATTTTTTTACTTGGCGATCTCTTCGATTTCTGGTTCGAGTATAAGCATGTCATTCCTAAAGGTTTTATTCGTTTTCAAGGAAAGCTCGCCGAACTGGTAGACGCAGGCATCCATATTATATTTTTTACAGGCAATCACGACTTGTGGCTATTCGATTATTTCCCCAAAGAGTTGGGTATACCTGTTTATCGCTCTCCTCATACTGTACTTATCAATGATTTTCGCCTTTATGTAGGCCATGGAGATGGTTTAGGCAAAGGCGATAAGACGTACAAAGTGTTGAAAAAGCTATTTCAAAGTCGGTTTCTACAGTGGCTCTTTACACAGGTTCATCCAGATCGAGGAATTGGATTTGCCAACTGGTGGTCACGTAAAAGTCGTGCAGCGAATGTACAAAAAGACGAAGAGTTTTTGGGAGAAGAAGAGTGGCTTTGGGCTTACAGTAAAGAAGTAGAGAAGCGCCACCACCATGATGGATATGTTTTTGGACACAGACACCTTCCCTTGAATCTAGAAGTAGGTGAGGCAAGCAGGTACATTAATCTAGGAGAATGGTTTAAATGTTGTACTTATGCGCGTTGTGATGGACAAACAATTGAATTACTAAAATTTACATGAAAGTAAGTCTCTACATCTGGTGGTTAGGTATGTTATGGATGCAGCAAGTTACTGCCCAATCGTTCACGTTTCAACGAACAGTAAGGATTCCACTCGCGCAGCAAGTCTCCGTGGATCGCTATAAAAATATCTATCTTGCTGACCAAAAAGGGAATGTCATCCAGTACAATGTACAAGGAGATAGCCTGCGTACTTTCTCTCCACAAAAGTTAGGAGATATCTCTTGGCTAGAAGCATGGCCTACAGTACGTATCTTTGTATTCTACAAAGATTTTCAAGAGTACCTATACCTTAACCGCTTCTTAACCCCTAGCGAACGCATAGCTATCGACGAGCGTTATGTGGGCTTTGCGCGTGTAGCTACTTTATCGCCAGACAATGGTATTTGGGCCTTTGATGATACAGACTTCAGCCTAAAGAAGTACAATCCTCAGCTACAAACGCTACAAGTAAATACTCCTTGCGATCTCTTACTCAATGCACAAGATTATAACTTGCAGTTTATCAAGGAGTACCAAAATCAAGTGTTCTTATGCGATCAAAATTCAGGTATCTTGATATTTGATAACTTAGGAAATTTTAAGAAAAAATTGTATCTTCGACCTTCTACAAATATAGGTTTTTGGAATGATTGGATCTATTTTGTAGATGAGCAAAAGAAATTATCTTTACAACATATATACAGTACTGAATTAAAACAAATCGACTTGCCTATTGAGCAATCTTACAACCAAGTGATATTTATGGGAGATACAGTGGTACTTTTGGATAAATCCAAAATGCACCTTTATCATATGAAATAATTATCAAAAAAGTGGATGCTTTGGCAAGGTTTTAGAATAGGCAAACGGAAGAAAGGAAAAGACGTCTATGAAGAAAACCCATACACACAAAAAACTTCTATTGAGTATTGTAGCCGTGCTAGCTCTTTGGATAAGTACTCCTACAACTATACAAGCACAAATGAGGAGTGAGAATAACGCACAGATACAGGGAGGCAATATAGATTTTGAAGTGAAGCCCTCTGGTAATAGAAGGTTTACAATCTACTTTAATAACAGTAATAATACTTTGGTGCAGGTAAGGATATACGATGTTATTGGTAATATGGTGAAAGAGGAAGTAGTAAGCGCCAAAGGGAAGTTTAGTAAAGAGTATGATATGTCTCAAAATAAATCTGAGGTATTCATCGTAGAAGTAGGCAACACAAAATACAGTACAACCAAACGGGTATTTTTACAATAATAATATTTGCATTCGTTAGCATAAGGAGCTACCTTTTTAGTAAAGGGTAGCTTTTTTGTATATGATATACCAGAAAATCATAAAGCCTACAGCAGATAGAGTAGTAGCCATTATTCTGTTATTGGTCTGTAGTCCCATATTGATCATTCTAATTATGATACAAGCCCTCGCCTATAGAGGTAATATCTTTTATCGACAAGCGCGCGTAGGATACCATCAGCAGCCTTTCCTTATATTTAAGTTTACTACCATGCGACCCGCTCACCCTCAATCTGGCGTGAGGCTCACGGACAAAGCGCGTATTACAAAACTAGGAGAAGTTTTAAGGAAAACACACTTAGATGAATTACCACAACTCTATAATATCCTGAGGGGAGAAATGAGCTTTGTTGGCCCACGTCCACTACTGCCTGCTTACTTAGCGCATTACACTTTTACAGAACAACAAAGGCATGATGTAACCGCTGGTCTTACAGGCCTAGCACAAATTAATGGAGGGCAATCACTAGCCTGGTCTAAAAAAATGGCTTGGGATGTTTGGTATGTACGGCATCAAAGCTTTCGGTTAGATATGTATATTTTATGGAAAACAGCACAGAAGCTCCTACGGCCTGATCCTCAGGAAGTGTTTCATCATGAAACAAATTATACGTTCAAATCGAAACAATTAAAATAAGGGCTTGTTGTTAAGTAATTGACCATCAGTAATTTGTGAAAAAGGAACGATTTTGGGCAATGAATTAATAAATACTAACCAATAGGATATGATACGGCTCGAACACATTGAAAAATTCTACAAAAACGGCACACAAAAAGTGTACGTGCTACGAGACATTAACTTACAGATAGACGAAGGAGCGTTCGTCACCTTTATGGGACCTAGCGGTGTAGGTAAGTCCACCTTACTTAACATCATTGGTGGGCTAGAGGCACCCAATAACGGTACTTATCATTTTTACGATGAAGCAGTACACACACTCAATGAACGTAAAAGAACGACACTACATCAAAAATACATGGGTTTTGTATTTCAAGCCTATCATCTTATAGATGAAATGACAGTCTATGAAAATATAGAAATGCCCTTGCTGTATAGAAACGTAAAAGAAAAAGAACGTAAAAGCATTGTAGCAGAAATTTTAGATCGCTTCCAGATAGTTGCGAAGAAAAACCTCTTTCCAGAGCAGCTATCAGGCGGACAGCAACAACTTGTAGGCGTTGCGAGAGCCATTGTGGGAAAACCTAAATTACTCTTAGCCGACGAGCCTACAGGGAATTTACATTCAAAGCAAAGTGAAGAAATTATGCAGCTTTTTGTAGAGCTCAATAAAGAGGGAACAACCATCATTCAAGTGACCCACGCAGCGCAAAATGCCGCCTACGGTAATCGTATCATTACGCTAGAAGATGGCTGGATTAAATCAGATGAGAAAAATACCTCAGCCACAAGTCGTCAAGTAGCAGGAAGTTAGTCAAATTCGTATTCGTAGAAGGTAATCTCTAGAATAGCCAAAGCCAAAAGCCACTTTTCCTCTGCAGGAGTTGGTGTATCTTTCATCATAAGGAGCGGTACACTTAAATCGCTTTTACCTCTGTAAAACTCACTATCTGCATAGTCTTGTGCGATCCAACTATCGGCTAAGTGTCTTTGATGTAGTGTGATCGGATAGTAATAGATGCCAGTAGCATATTCGAATTTATTTCCTCTGTCTGTGGGTCGGTCTATTCGACCAACGACTCTACCTTGCGCATCCACCAAACTGTTATCACTTGCTACAGTTCCCAAGCGCTGACCATCGAATTGGATGGTAAAAGTACGCTCTTTTATTTCATAAAATAAGTCGAAGTCAGTAGAAGAGGCAAATATATAACCCTCATTACGCCAGGCGCTTTCTACTCTATTAAAAGCAATAATAGACGCACCCGCAGGCGAATTAATAGTTCCTCTCAACCTACGAGAAGCCCCCGCCCAATATTTATAAGAGAGATCGGCGGTGATATCTTCATAAGTATGGCTTTTCCAAGTAGCCAGCTTTAATTTCATTTCAGCTACCTCGTTGGCTGCTTTTTATTGTTCTTCTTGTATTTGAGCTGCACTTTTGGATTGCGTTCCCTTTCCAACAACGCGGACAATCAGAATAACAGTGCCTGCTATAAAAGCAAAAGCCAATAAAGCGAACAAAGCAAAGAGTAGATATAACGACATAGAATAGAAAGTATAGTTGTATAATCAATAGATAAGCTTTACCTGAATCACTTTTAAAGCTTACAAGTTACATCGGTAATGTATTGTAGAAGCAAGCCTAGCCTACTTCACCCGTTCCATGTATTCTCCTGTTTGTGTATTCACCCGAATCATTTCGCCTATATCTACAAAAAGAGGAATACTGACTTCAGCGCCAGTCTCTAGTGTAGCAGGCTTAAGGGTTTTAGTGGCAGTATCTCCTTTTACGCCAGGTTCTGTATAGGTAACTTCCAGCTCTACAGACATAGGAAGTTCTGCCATAATAGGTGTGTTGTCCTCATCAAAGCTAATGGTTACATTAAAACCTTCTTTTAAAAATTTAAGCCCTTCCCCAAAAAGTGTTTCATCAATATAAATCTGCTCGAAAGTTTCATTGTCCATGCAGACCAAGTTACTACCATCTCTGTAGGAATACATCAAGTCGCGTGTTTCTACTCGAATGAGTTCGATGGACTCTCCAGAACGGAAACGATTTTCAGCAAGCTTACCTGTATTGACGTTACGCATTTTTACCTGATAAAAAGCACGTAAATTACCTGGGGTACGATGTTCGTATTCTAATACTTGCATCAGTTCTCCATTGTAGCGTATAAAAGCGCCTCTTGATAAGTCAGACGTCGTAGCCATAGCTATGATTGTATTTAAAGTTTTTGTAAATCTAGTAAAATGCCCTAAAAGAAGCAAAAAGCCCTTTTATTCAGGTTGGTACGATTTGAACAAACTGCTAATCTTGATTTGGATAACGCCCCAAAAGGCTTCTTTAAAAATCTTAAAAGACATCTTAGATTTTCCTTTGGTGCGGTCTGTGAAAATAATGGGTACTTCTTTAAGCTTAAATCCGTACTTCCAAGCTTGAAACTTCATCTCTATTTGAAAAGCATAGCCAATAAAGCGAATACGATCGAGTGGAATAGTTTCGAGTACCTTGCGACGGTAACACTTAAAACCTGCCGTAGCATCAGAGATGGGCATACCTGTGACAAAGCGTACGTAATAACTAGCAAAGAAAGACATCAAAACCCGACGCATAGGCCAATTGACAACATTTACACCTGTCACGTAACGAGAGCCAATCGCTACATCAAAACCCTCCAAAGCACAAGCCTCATAGAGTTTTACAAGGTCGTCAGGATTGTGCGAAAAGTCTGCGTCCATCTCAAACATATAATCATATGTTTTTGCAATACCCCAATGAAAGCCATGAATATAGGCAGTACCTAAGCCTAGCTTTCCTGCTCTTTTCTCTATAAAAAGCCGGTCGGGAAATTGTTCTTGTAATGTTTCCACTACTTCCGCGGTGCCATCGGGCGAGTTATCATCTACAATAAGTAAATCAAAGGCCTTAGGGAGCGACAAGACCCGCTTTACGATAGAAGCTATATTTTCTATCTCATTATAGGTAGGAATAATGACTAATGCGTCTTTCAAGATTAAGAATTGTTTAGGGCTACAAAAATACAAAAAAAAAAAAGCTCACCTAACGGTCAGTCAGATTTAACGCTTTTTAAGAAAGGCCATTGTGCCCCAATAATTTTATAATTATATTAACCAAAAACAGTACAACCTAAACCAATGCCTGTCAACGCCCGTCATGTAGAAAACTCTAAAATAACTTTGACCGAACTGATGATTCCTAGCTACGCCAACTTTGGTGGTAAAATTCATGGAGGTATCTTACTATCGCTTATGGATAAAGTAGCGTACGCTTGTGCCTCTAAGCACTCAGGAAATTATTGCGTAACAGTAAATATTGATAATGTAGACTTCCTGAATCCTGTAGAAGTAGGAGATTTAGTATCTTTGAAGGCTTCTGTCAATTATGTAGGAAAAACCTCGTTAGTGGTAGGAATTAGGGTAACGGCAGAGAATGTAAAAACAGGAGAGGTACGACATACCAACACTTCCTACTTTACAATGGTGGCAAAAGATGAAGCTAATAACCCTACGATAGTACCCGAACTGGTTTTGGAAAAAAAAGTAGAAGTAAGGCGTTTCTTAGAAGCGCTTAAGAGAAGAGAACTCAAGAAAGAGTACGAAGCAGGTTTTTCAAATCTAAAGAAACATACTAATCCAGAAAAAGAATTATCTCAATTAGAAAATGAAAGATGCCAATTGGCTTTAGCATAAGAATTAAATTATACAACGCATGACCATAGATTTACGTAGCGATACCATTACCAAGCCTACCCCTGAGATGCTAACAGCGATGTGTGAAGCTGAAGTAGGCGATGACGTATGGGGCGACGATCCAACTGTAAAGGCCCTAGAAGCCAAAGCAGCCGAACAGTTTGGGGTAGAAGCTGCCTTATTTTGTGCTTCTGGTACGATGACCAACCAAATTGCGATTAGAGCACTTACCCAACCCAACGACCAAGTAATTTGTGACCAACTAGCACATATCTATAATTACGAAGGGGGAGGAATCGCCTCCAATGCGCTGCTTTCGGTAAGGCTTGTTACAGGCGAGCGTGGTAAAATAGCGCCTCAACAAGTAGTAGAAAATATTAATCCCGATGATATTCATTTTCCTGTGACACGCTTGGTAGCTTTAGAGAACACTGTTAACAAGGGTGGTGGAAATTATTATACCATCAAGGAAATTGAAGCCATTTGGGAGGTATGCCAGCAGCATCAACTCAAGCTACATCTCGATGGCGCAAGGCTATTCAACGCTTTGGTAGAAACAGGTGATAGTCCCAAAGATTACGGAAAGTACTTCGATACTATTTCTCTTTGCTTGTCCAAAGGGCTAGGTTGCCCTGTAGGTTCTGTATTATTGGGTACTGATGAGACCATCAAAAAGGCCAGACGCATTCGGAAAGTAATGGGCGGTGGTTGGCGACAAGCAGGATTTCTAGCGGCAGCAGGAATCTATGCCTTAGATCATCACGTTACACGCCTTAAAGAAGATCACCAAAGAGCAAAAGAAGTGGGGAAGCTTTTACAAGCTACTAGTTTCATAAAAAAGGTCTTTCCAGTAGATACTAACATTGTAGTGGGTGAGGTAGTAGAGGATTTACAGATACCTGAGGTAGTAGCCACGCTAGCTGCGCAAGATATTAAAGTCTCTACCTTCGGGAGGCGCTATATCCGACTGGTTACCCACTTACACTTCGACGATGAGGCATTGACTACACTCGCTACACGACTTAAAAAGCTTACCTTACCAGTTGCTTCCTGAGAGGCTGCTAGTGATTGAAAAGTTATGTTTATAGAACCCCATTTTAATCAGTCTAGAGGTGGCTGGATAGAGATTATCTGCGGCTGCATGTTTTCTGGGAAAACAGAAGAGCTGATACGTAGGCTCAATAGAGCTACTATTGCCCGCCAAAAAGTAGAAATATTCAAACCCGCTGTAGACCAACGCTATCACGAAGAGGATGTAGTTTCGCACAATGCTACTTCCATTCGCTCTACACCCGTACATAATGCAGAAGAAATTTTATTACTATCTGCGGACAGCAATATTATTGGTATCGATGAAGCACAGTTTTTTGATGAAAGCATTGTAGAGGTCTGTAACACTTTGGCTAATCAAGGAAAGCGGGTGGTAATTGCAGGGTTAGATATGGATTACCAAGAAAATCCTTTTGGGGTAATGCCTAAGTTATTAGCCATTGCTGAGTTCATTACGAAAGTACATGCCATTTGTATGGTTTGCGGGAGTGTTGCTTCCTACTCTTATCGACTTGTAGCTTCAGAAGAGAAGGTATTACTAGGCGAGGCTGATGAGTATGAAGCACGCTGTAGAAAATGCTTTCAAGAGGGCTTAGAGGTGCAAGACAAGGCTACTCGTTAAATTAGAAAAGATTCTTAGCTTCTTCTTGATAAAAGGCTGTAGCTACGGCTGCGTAGCTGAACTGTAGCTTACGACTTTGGCTTCCCCAAGGAAAAGCTTTTACAGATTGCCAGTACTCTATGGTCTTTTTTTCAGCAAAACCTCTATTATAAAGTGCTGCCAAAAATCCGACAGAAGGCTGAGGAAGCTTGTACATAATTTTAGCTACCTCATAAAAAGCTGCTAAGTACGCTAGCTGCCATTGTAAGTTACTAAGTCGTTCGATACGCTCCTTACGGATCAAGGAAGGAGTTGTACTGGAAAAAACGATAAGCTGCTGAAAAGAAGATAGTTGATATTGTTGTATAAGCTGCTCTAACTGTTCTACCCAAGAAGGCTTCATCTGGCAATACCCAATTGAAAAATCAGCGTAAGTGGCGCCATAAGTAACGTACAAGCGTTCTAGGGCGTTTGTCTCTGCATAATCACGCCAAATACTATAGCGGGCAACTTCAGGAAAAACTACACTCACTAAGCGGGCGGCATTTTTCCCAAGTTTTTTTTTGAGAAGCGCCTGCTGTGCTTTGACCCAAGAAAGCCCTGAAGCATAATCTTTTGGATAAACCTGCTGAAAGCTTAATGCTGCTTGGGCTACGCTCGAAAAAGATGTAGCAGCGAAAGAAAAAAATAATATAAGGGTGGTAAGGTAGATTTTCATCCTAAGTACACATAAAAAATCCCACAACCTTGCTTGATCGTGGGATTTACCAAATATATTATAGAAGACTAAGCCAACGTAAATAAGTCGCCACCCTCTTGTTGTTTGTTACCGGGTACATTTTGATGACGTACTTCGTTAAATAGGAAGACGTAGACGATCTTTGTATCGATTTCTAACTTACCCGACATCATTTCTACAGGGTATACATGTTCGGTTTGGTCAATTACCTTACCGTTCACATTTTGCGTAAAGGATTTATAACTCAATTGGAACTTACGTTCTTTCAAGTCGATAATATTTGCATAGTCTGTCTCAATGAAAACATCTACCATCTTACCTTCTAGTTCTTCACGATCATAACCGAAACGCTCTAGAATATGGTTATTGACTTTCGTAATGATAAACTTCTCGTTGGTAAGGATAATTCCTTCGTATACACGATTGATGATAGTTTGGTAAACGTGGGCTTCTTCTGCCACGGCATCCAGTTTCTCTTCAAACTGTTTCACCCAACTTTCGTAATGATCGATCTGGCGCTTCAGTTCTGCTTCTTTCAACTTCAATTTTTCTGCAAATTCTTTGGAAGCTGCCAAGAGTTTTGCGTTCTGCTCGTTCGCCTTTACAGCCGCTACTGTAGTAGCAATTCTTACAGAAAGCCTTTCTATAAACTCAATTTCGTAGGGTTGGTAATCTTTGAAAGAAATTAATTCGATGACCCCTTCAATGTTGTTATCGTCCTTAATAGGTACCAATAAAATACATTTTGGCTTGGCCTTCCCTAATCCTGAGGTAATATTGGTATAGTCTTCAGGAATATCTGTGATAAGTAGGGTATCTTCTTCGCGCCAAACGGTACCTACTAACCCTTCACCATAAGCCACGCTACGCTTCAAAAACTTCTGGCGCTCGTAGGCATAGGCTGCTTTCAAGTCTAGCGCTGGTTCAGCTTGCTCATCATTAACAATAAAGATAGCTCCTTGATGACTGTCGGTGTATCGCACAAGCGTAGCAATAATTTCATAAGACTGTCGCTCAAGGTTATCATTATTTTTTCTAAGGATTTCTCCAAAGATAGAAAGTCCCTCGGCTGCCCAGTTACGCTTGGCCTCTTCTCTAGCAAACTCTTCTAATTGTGTGTTACGCTCTTCAGCCTCCGCCATACTAGACTTTAGCTTAGTGATCATCACCTTAAAGTTCTTGGCCAAGTTGCCTACTTCATCATTAGAGTCGATATGATCGAGTAACTCCTCCTGATTACGTAATCCTTTCACTACGGATTGTGTAATTCTGTCTAGTTTTTCGATAGGTGCAGAAACACGTCTGGAGAAGTAATAAGCCAATATAGCAGCAACAAGTAGCATAACAACGATAGAGGCCAACACAACAAGCTGCGCTTGCTCAATAAGGTTATCTGTATGCTTAGATACTATGGTATTAATTTTATCGATTTCTTTTCCAGTGTTTTGGATCTGCGTCCGTAGTTGTCCTCTTAGGCCATCAGCTTTTTCTAGACCGATTTCCTTTTCTACACTTACCAACTTGTCAAACTGCTTTACATACTTATTTACTAGACCGATGAGTATCGTTTGATTAGCGAGACTGTCAGGAATAGTATTAGTAAGAATAGTAGCTGTTTGGTGTAGCTTGGTAACGTAATTAGGATCTTTACGGATGATAAAGTCTTTCTCATGACGGCGAAGCTGTAAAACCAAGTTATCGAAAACTTCTTCATCTTCTACGAAAGAAGAGATTTGCTCTAAGTCGTGGGCGTGTCTACGCATCTCTCCTTCAATACCTGTACCCTTAAAACCGCGAAGTTGTACCTTATTTTCTAGTACGTCGAAAGTTTGGTGATAAGTCTGATTGTATTCTTTGACTTTTTGTAGCCGACTAGCAAAACCAAAAGTACCCGTAATAGGGTCTTTCGCAATTTGGCTGATCAGCGCGTCCATTTCTTTTTTGGTAAAGTCTAGCTCAGAGGTAGCTTGGCTCTTCCCTAAGCGCATATAATCGGTGCTTTTCGCATCTATAGCAAGAAAATCTTTCTGTAGACTTTTAGACTCTAGGGAGAGTCTTGAAAGTTTATCTACTTTCTCTCGGTAAGTCTGGTAACTAGTAATCTGTTGAAGATACACGTAAGAGATACCACCAATTACTCCTGCTGACAAAATCAGGAATAAGAAAGCTAAGATAAGCTTTGTTTTGATTTTATACGTGTTGAGTATCATGGTTCAAATAGATATTTAATGAATCTAAATTTCTTCTTCTAAACTAAACGAATATAAAGTATGATCGAGTTTCAACTTTCCAGATTTATATGAAGGAACAAAACGACTGATCATTTCTGATGTGATTTGAGGGGCGTTTAAGTAGACATCTAATACGACCACCTCTTCCGATTCTTCTGTCACTTCTACCTGCTCTTGTACTTTTATTTGCCCACTCGCCTCTAATTCGGCAATAAGCTCAGCTCTCTGCTCATCGAGCTGTGTATTATTTCCCTCTAAACTATCCCAACCCGCATAGTCAGGATTTTGTTGCTGTAATTGCTCATCGGCCATTTCGAAGAGTAAGCTCGCGTAGTGAAGATATAAGGTACATATAGTGGTATCGAACAAGACTTCTTTTCCCCTTAGTAGACCCACAAAAAATATGTGTACAAACTCACTGTTATGCTCTACCTCCGAATTGTAAATCCAGCCCTTCCCGTCGGCTTGTATCAGTTTCTTAATATTACTAATACTTTGATTTACAGAGTTGTTGATGGACTTTTCCACGCCTAAATATACATGAAATTTAAAGTAAATACAAATGTCAGAATATATATTTCCATAGACATTTACGTGTATTTATGAGACAAGTTTACGAAAGATGTTGTGCCTACCAAATAATTTTTTCTTGATTCAAAAAAGCGGCGATTCCTCTGCGGCAGTCGTCACTTTCTCTGGTACGTGCATTCTGCTTGGCGGCATACTCTAGGGCTTCTACTAAGTCCATTTCTTGTATATGAGCCATAAGAAGTTTCGTAGCAGCCATCGCTTCGGCAGAATTCTTCTCACACAATATTTTTGCATAACGATCTACTTCTTCAGAGAGAGTAGCCGCTTCAACTATAAAGTTGATTAAGTGATCTTTGGCAGCTTGTGCAGCAGTGATGAGCTCACCAGAGAGTAATAATTCTTTTGCTTTGGCTTCTCCAATTTTACGAATCAAAAATAAGCTTACAATGGCAGGAATAAAGCCAATGCGCACTTCTGTATAACCAAAGCGTGCTTCTGGTACGGCAAATACCACATCACAGACAGTAGCTAGGCCGCAGCCCCCTGCGATGGCGTGGCCTTGTACGGCTGCAATGACTACTTTTGGATGGGTGTAAATTTGATAAAAAAGCTCTTTAAGGTGAGAAGAGTCAGCTAGGTTTTCTTCAAAAGTATTTTCTTGTAAGTGTTGTATGTAGGCGAGGTCAGCACCTGCGCAGAAGGCTTTTCCTTTGGCATTAAGCACAATTACTTTTACTTGCTTGTCTTCCTCGGCGTTTTTAAAGGCAGTTTTCAGTTCAGTAACCACCTGATGATTGAGGGCATTGCGTTTTTCAGGACGATTCAGGGTAATGTAAGCGGTACGCTCTTGAAGAGTATATTGAATAAATTCTAGCTTCATGTAGTTGTGAGAATGATTTGAAATAGAGAACTTAAATTTCTAAATGATGTTTCTGGTTTTTTTGGATATTCTGTGTATTCCAGATTACCTTCTGTCGAAAGGCACTTTGGCGCTTTACGCAATTCTTTAGTGCGCATATTTGGCAAGAAGCAGGTGGTAAACAGGGATCCATATGAATAAATATTTCTGTATCAGGAATATACTGATTAATGATGTCTTCTATGGCTTTAATTTCTCGATGGCTTTCTTGCAAGGTATAATAAAAAGGTAAGGTTACGTGGCAGTCAATATGTAGCTTAGCGCCGTATTGTATAATTCGTAAATTATGTACATCAATCCAACTAGCTCGTCTCGCTTCTTTGAATATTTGAGAGACCTGTTCGATCAGTTGGTCATCTGTTTCGTCCATTACGCCCTTCGCCGCTTTTTTCAACAACTGAAAGCCTTGAAAACAGATAAAAGAACCGAAGAAAATGGCAATGAGGTTATCGAGCCAATACAAACGGGTTACATAAATAACAACGAGCCCAAGCAAAAGCGCTAAGCTAGAGTAGGCGTCTGCTTGTAAATGCTTGCCATCGGCGGTAAGTGTGAGTGATTGATGTTGCTTGCCTTGCTTTTCTAAATACCAACCAAGTACATAGTTTATAATACCCGTTACAATAATGAGGTACATACCTGTAGTGATACGGAGGAGTACAGTAGGATAAAATAGGGCATAGATGGATTTACAAACGATAGCAATACCCGCTAGGCAAATCAGTAAACCTTCCAAACCAGCCGATAAAAACTCTATTTTTCCGTGCCCGTAAGGATGGTTAGGGTCTTTGGGCTTTTCAGCTAGCCACACACTGTAGAGCGCAAAGCTGCCTGCTAAAATATTCACTATCGACTCTAGCGCATCTGTAAGAATAGCATTAGAAGCGGTAATTCGATAAGCCACTAACTTAATGACCATTAGTAGTAGGCTTATGAATAAAGCGGTAAGTAGTAGTTTAAACTTAAAAGAGTATTTGATACTTGCTCTCTCCATCCAACATAATTGTTCACTTATACCCCTATTTTATCTTTTTTCTTCTGGTCAGTAGCATCAATGTTATTTTCGATGTACTGTATGATCTTGGCGGCTACATCTATACCCGTCGCTTTCTCTATACCTTCTAAGCCTGGTGATGAATTGACTTCTATGACTAACGGCCCTCGTGCAGATTGTAACATATCTACCCCTGCAATACGCAGTCCTAAGGCTTTGGCTGCATTGACGGCGGCAGCTTTTTCTGCGCGGGTAAGCTTCAGCACTGCTCCTGTACCACCACGATGTAGGTTAGAACGAAACTCTCCTCTAGTACCCTGCCTTTTCATGGCAGCTACTACTTTACCATCAATGACAAACGCTCTTACATCTGCCCCTTTGGATTCCTCAATGTATTCTTGCACCAAAATGTTAGCATTTAGGTTATAAAAGGCTTCTAAAACCGACTTAGCGGCTGTCTTATTTTCTGCTAGTACTACACCTAATCCTTGTGTACCTTCTAGTAATTTAATGATAAGTGGCGCACCTCCTACTTGTTCTATCAGATTGTTGATATTGCTTGGATATTTGGCAAAGGCTGTTTTGGGGATGCCTACGCCTGCTTTAGTAAGAATCTGCATGCTTCTTAGTTTGTCTCTAGAGCGAATGAGCGCTAAAGAGCTAGTAGTAGTGAATACTTTTTGCATTTCAAATTGACGAATGATAGCACTTCCATAGAAGGTAACTGAAGCCCCAATTCTAGGAATGATGGCATCTACTTCGGCAATGGTCTGGTCGCCAACATATACAACAGGCTGGCCTTTTTCCATACTCATATAACACTTGGTATGGTTGATAACCTGTGCTTGATGGCCACGCTTTTGGGCAGCTTCCAACAAACGACTGGTAGAGTATAGGGTGGCTTTGCGAGAGAGAATAGTTATGTTCATAATGAAAGGCAATTAAGAAGAACGACGCTTATTTTTAAATGATAAGTTACTTTTATCTACATCAACTAAGAAATTATTCTTGAGTAATTTTCTCCCTAAGAGGAGCGGATAACGCATCGACTTTCGGTCTGCTAACGAAAACTCTGTTTTGTAAGACTCTCCAAAAATTTGGATACGCGTAACGATGATATAACGATAAATCACTTCGCCGAAAGAGCTTTTGATAGCAGCCCTTCTAAATTTTTTTGTGCTAAAAGTGAGATCGTTGTAGGCATTGTGGGAAGGGTCGAGCAGGCGAAATGATAATGCTTGCGCCCCTTCTTGGTCGGTGTAGAGTTGAATTTCCCTACAATGAATGGCAGAGGTATAGGCGCCAGTATCTATTTTACAGGGAATATCGAAAATTTCTAATTCTGGTAAGTCGATGATATCACGCCTACCAATAACCTTATGTATCTTCTTCTTCTTCATTGTCTGGGTGCTCTATCAATGTGTCTTTATCTACAAGCGGTAATGTAAATATAAAGGTAGTTCCTTTGCCTTCCTCACTTTCTACCCAGATTTTACCCTCGTTTTTTTCTACAAACTCTTTACAGAGAATAAGTCCCAGACCAGTACCTGTCTCGTTGGCAGTACCTTTTGTGCTAATGCGCTTATCGAGTTGGAATATCCTTTCTTGTACTTTTTTACTCATTCCTAGACCGTTGTCTTCAATGGTCACCTCCACACAAGGGGGAGTTACTCTAGCGTTTACCTGCACTTTTCCATCTACAGAAGTAAATTTGATAGCATTGGAAATAAGGTTGCGGAATACAGTATTGATAGAGTTTACATCTACATATACAACGATCGTCTCATCTACATGATTAAACAGGTCGATCCCCTTGTTATGGGCGCTCACTTCCAAAAGTTGTAGCGCATCATCGACGATTTTTTTGAGTGGTATAGGTGCAAAAGCGTATTCTAGCACACCCATTTGAGAACGCGACCAAGAGAGTACATTCTCTAAGAGCGAGTAAAGGTTTTTAACTGACTTGTTTAGACTACTACTCATAAACTGTACGTCTTCTTGACTCATTTCTTCTGAGTGCTTCGACATGATATCTAAGAAAGCAGTGAGTGAGTTAAGTGGCCCCTTGATGTCATGCGCTAGAATAGAAAAAAACTTGTCCTTGGTGGCGTTGAGTGCTTCTAGGTTGGTGCGTTGTTCTTGTATCTCTACCTGCTGTCTTTTGAGCTCTTCATTTTGAACCAATAAATCAGCTTTGGCTTGTGTAACGGCTTCCTCCAGCTCCTTTTTTTGTTGCTCTATGATAGTAAGCCTCCATCGAATCGTCAAGAATAAAAGTAAAACAATAAGAACGATTAGAAGGATTTTAAAAACGACAGTCTTCCAAAAAGGGGGAAGAATTTCGAAACGATAAATAGTAGGTTGGCTTGTCCAGATACCATCGCTATTGCTTGCTATAATTTTGAAAGTATACTTACCTGGAGGGAGGTTAGGATAAACAGCTTCGTTTTTATAGGTAGCGGGAGTCCATTCTTTGTCTACATTTTCTAACATCCATTTATACCGAATACCTTCGGGAACACTATACTGTAGCCCTTCGAAATCGAAAGACACGTGATTGAGATGATAGGGTAGTTTTAAGACTTTTGGAAGTTTGCTCCAAGCTTGTAGTCCTTCGTGGTATTGCTTGTAAGGAGATTTCGTCCAGCGTACTTCTTTGAAGAAGAGGCGTAGGTGCGTAATATTGACAATAGGAGTACGTGAGATACCGTTTTCAAGGACAGGTGCATAGCGAATAGCGCCCTTCACAGTACCAAACCAGATGTTATTTTGGGCATCTTGAAAGATAGCATTGCTATTATTTTCTATGCCTGTAAACCCTTCATAAATACCATAGGTTTTCACGCGAGATAGACGGTATTTCTCGTCTAGAGAAAGCTTAGCAATCCCCTTTTGTGTCCCTGCCCATATCTCTTTTTGTTTGGTAAAAATAAGAGAATAAATGGAATTAGAAGGGAGTCCATCTTCAGTAGTATAGGTGGTAAATACTTTCCCATCAAAACGGGTGACTCCGCCAAATGTGGCCATCCAAATATTGCCCTTGTTATCTTTATCTAAATGAATTACATAGTCACTCAACATGCCTTCATTTCTGCCAAAGTTTTGTATGGCTTTACCATTCCACTTACTTACTCCATACTGCGTAGCAATCCAAATATTGCCTTTATTATCTTCTATAATATCTCTTACTAAATTACTAACGACATTCTTTTTCTGTGTATTGAATAAGGTAATATCTCCTGACTGATAGCTGATAGCCCCATACCCAATAGTGCCAAACCAGAGATCGCCGGCGCGTGTCTCACAAATGGAAGATACCTGTGCACCTAGTGGAATGCCATAGCGGCTATTTACTTTAGTAAAATTACCATTGCTGTATTGCCATAAGCCTTCGTAGGTGGCGATTAGTAGTGCCCCACTAGGAAGTTCGTGTATATCTTTGACGCGCTTTAGGTTATTGGCCCTGCCTTGGCCTACTTTGGTCACTTGCTTGCCATCGTACTTACATAAACCGCCTATGCCTCTATCGCCACTGGTACCAAACCAGATGTTATCTTGGGAGTCTTGGAAGATGGTCCAAACAAAATCTGAGTCGAGCCCATCTTTTTCATCGAAGTTAATGAATTGCTCGCCAACGTATTTAACGAGCCCTGCGCCACTGGTACCAAACCACATATTCTCTTCGGAGTCTTGGTAAATACTAACAATCATGTCGCTTGGCAGGCCATTATTTTTATTGAAATACTGGCGTGAAAGATCATCGGTAAATCTGACCATGCCATAATCGTCAAAAGAGAGCCAAATACCTTTTGTCTTATCTTCATAAATAGTTAAATAGTTATTTGGCTCTATCTTTTCTTCGTCGAGTGTGATTGTTGTAAGTTGTTTGTTTTTGTAATAAGCGAGTTGGGTATTGATGCCCATATCATATAAAAGCCAAAGGCGATCTTGGCTATCTTTTAAAAGGGGAACGATTCGCTTACCTGCCAGCTCGTCTTTTTTATTCAGGGGAGAGAGTGAGAGCTGATCTCCATCAAACTCGTAAAGGCCTTTTTGTGTACCGATTAGGAGTTTGCCTCCTTCAGTTAATAGGATGTCTTCAATCTGATTATTTTTGATAAGGGGTAAGTATTGGGCAGAGAAGTCAACAAATTGATTATTTTGAAAGTATAAGATTTTACTTACACTCATCTCTTGCTTAACAACCACCCACAATTTGCCTTGAGGATCCTCTACCATTCGGAATTTACTACCACTCGTAAAGCCTTCTTTTTCGGTAAAAGTAGTAATAGAATGACCGTTGTAACGGTTAATTCCTCTCTCCGTAATAAACCAGAGGTGTCCTTTGCTATCTTCAAAGAGCTTCTTTACTTTATTATTAGTAAGTCCTTTCTTTTGATTAACTACTTGAAAACTACGCCCATTGAAACGACACACTCCTCCTCCGTTAGTAGCTAACCAGATAGCACCTCGCTGATCTTGTAGAATATCGTGTACTTCCGATTGGGGCAAACCATCGTCTAGAGAGTATACCCGAAAATTGTATTGCTGAGCTGCTAGCTGAAGGTATGCTCCTAAAATGCACAGTAGAAGGAGTATGAGTTTCCGCAATAACATCAAAAAACGGTGTGGAATGTATTAATATTAATTCGTTAAGATAAGAAAAAAAATGAAAGAAGCTATTACATCAATAAGTATAAAGAAAAAAAGAAAGTTTACCCCGAAGTACCTTTATCTAAATAAACCGCCTCCACTTTTAAACTACCAGTAAAACCCAAACCAGTACGATTACCCATAGTTTACTTCTATCTACTTTAATGAAGCATAAAAAGTATCTACTCTTGCTAATATTTAGGAAGGCTCACTTCAAGGCTCCATCGCATTCTTAGCATTCAAAAAATTATTTTCTACCATTTAGGTTTGTACGAATCAAGCCACCTTTATACTTGGCTTGAAAATCAAATCGATGTACTTTAGGGGTGTTAGGAAAGTGAAGTTGCATAGGATACCACTTCCTCTCAAAGTGTACAAAATGTTGGCTAGTGCATTGTCGAAGTAGTCAATTTTTACTTATCATAGTCGCTTGCGTAAAGTAGCGCGCCAGACTTGGTCGTCGAAGCGCCGAGGAAAGGGCAGAAAAAGATGCTTTTCTTTGAAAGGTTCGGTTTGCTGCATGGTATTGTAACCACAGGCAGTAATGATTTTCTGTACCTGAGTGAAAAGTAAGTGAGCAGGGTAAAAAGCAAATTGTTGATCAACCACTGTGTTGGAAATTTGTGAGGGGCTTACCAATACCCAATAAGGTTTTACCTGCTCTAGCTGAGCTATTTCTTTCGCATAGGCTACTAGAGAGGCGATCTCGTCAGGAGGGCTAGAGTGTACAACAAGCCAACTGTTTACAGGCAAAGTAGGAAGGGGAGAAGAAGCTTTTTGAGGATATATTAACGATAAGTGATGCCGAGCAGCAGCATGCTGTTCAAGATAAGTCTGCTGTGAATCAGGTAGCAGTTCTAATGAAAAGGCTGTATGAAAGTGAATTGGGTGGAGAAAAGGTAAGTAGGCTTGCCAAAGTAGAGTACGTGCAAGGTAAATGAGCCGTAAGCTAGGAAAAGCTTGTAAGAAGTTCCACTCTCCTATAATACCCGTGGGAAAAGTATCCATAATCAATGTCTCTACTTTATGGCTTTTTAGAAGATGTTTTAGCCAATTTCTGTAGGGATCAATTTGCTGCTGGAAGTCATCAGGGACTTTTAAAAGGGTAGTACCTTCAGGAAAAGCCACTTGGGCAGCAGCCGAGGAAGAATAAAGGACAAGTACTGGCTGCTGTTTTTGAATAAATGCTTGTCTTCGAAGCGTGTAGATGGCAGCGGAAGCACGCACTACGTGCCCCCAACCACCACCTACTGCATAGTAAAGGATCACTGCGTTACAGTCCTCTTGCAAGCAGCTCAGCCATCAATACATATTTTTCTTCGGCAGGGATTTCGTCAATAACCATCAAGGCAAAGGCATAGGAGTTTTGATCGGTAGCAATGGTAAAAGCCTCTTCTTCTGCTTTCTTTATTTTTACTTTCCCTTCAGAAAGCTGCACACTGCCCAGTTCTTTACCTTGGTATTTTACCTTGATTTTTCCTTCGTCGTTTTGTTTCAACTCAAATGGATTCTCTCCTTCCTCATTATTACTGATTTTTATTTTACTACCGCTTATTTTAAGTTTCCAGAGCATACGCCCATCATTGGTATTGAGCTTCATTTTTTGAGGCTCCTTAGACTTTATTTCTAGAATCGTAAAGTCTGTATCGTCCTTGTATTTGCGCTTTTCTCCTTTTGCTTCTCCTGTTAGAGACATTCCTCCAAAACTTACCTGAACGGTAGAAGGATCAACGACTTGTACCTTTACCATTTCTTGATTATTGGCTGCGTCTTTTACAATGATCGCTTCCGTTCGCGCTGAAGAGATTTTGATAGCGGTGGCGTCAGACTCGTCTTCTTCCGTTTCGTCTTCTATCACTTCTTCGGTAGGTTCAGTGTCTTCTATTTCTTCGGTTTCTTGTGTCTCAGCCCCACAAGCAGTTAAGAATAGCCACGTAAAAGCCAGCAGATAAGTAAATAAACGATGATTGTTGCACATAAAAATAAATTTTAAAGATGAATGTATATAAGAAATGGGTTAGTCGAAAAGCTTAGCTGCTTGTATAATGTCCTCATCTACACGAAAAAACTCTTTGTGTATGTTGTAAGGGATGTCGTTTTCTTCAAGCAGACACTTTGCATAGGAGCCATCTTCTTGAAGGATGTATGCATTTACATTGTCCTTAAGGTTATAAGTTAAAATATTAATGCACTGTTTACGTAAAAGCTTATCAGTTACTAAAAAAAGCGACTCTACCCGGCGATCAAAGCTGCGTACCATCATGTCAGCACTCCCTCCATAGATGAGTGGCGTACCGGTCGCGTGGAAATAGTAAAGGCGTGTATGTTCTAGGTAGTCGCCTACAATAGAGCGAACGGTAATGTTCTCACTCAGTCCTTTTCTTTGCGGGCGTAAGCAGCATATTCCTCTTACAATAAGATTTATTTTTACACCTGCTTGTGAGGCACGATAAAATTCATCGATAATCTGCCGATCCTCCAGCGAGTTAACCTTAATCATAATACCTGAGGGCAGCCCTTTTTGTGCATTGAGCGCCTCTTGGCGAATTAACGTAATCAGGTGGTCGCGCATGTCTCGCGGAGAGGTCATGAGGTACTCGTAAGAGTCGGGCATAGAATGACCCGTAATTACATTAAAAAACTCCGATACATCCTCCGCGTAAATTTCGTTGGTGGTCATTAGGCCAATATCTGTGTAAAGGCGGGAAGTATCCTCATTGTAATTACCAGTAGAAAGATGCACGTAGCGCACGACTTGTTTTTCTTCTTTCCGTACAATGAGCAGCAGCTTAGTATGTGTTTTGAGACTTCCTAAGCCGTAGACAACGTAGCAACCTGCCTTTTGTAGGCGTTGGGCTTCGCGGATATTATTTTCCTCGTCAAAGCGAGCTTTTAATTCAAACAAAACCGATACGTGCTTGCCATTCTCTGCAGCTTTATGAAGCGCATCTGTAATGCGTGAACGCTTAGCCAAGCGGTAAATAGTAATTTTAATAGCCAATACATTAGGGTCTTCAGCGGCCTGTTCTAGAAGCTCTAAGAGAGGTTCGATGGAATTATAAGGATGGTGTAATAATAGATCATTTTCCTTGAGGTAGTCAAACATTTCTACCTCTCCCGAAACACCATGCATACTGACGGGCGCTACTGGAGAAGGCAAAGCGGGCATCCCTTCCTTAAACTCAGGATTCTTGATGATTTCCCAGAGCGAAGTAAAGTCGAGTAGTCTGTCTACTATAAATATATTGTCTTCGTCTATTTCCCAGCGTTCTTTCAGAAGGCGCATCAACCAATCAGAGTAGCGTGAGAGAATCTCTAGGCGTACTACCCTGCCTGTACGGCGCGACTTGATCTTGCTGCGCATCTCATTGATGAAATCAGTTTCCATGTCGTCACTTTCATCGAGCGTAAAATCACCATTACGCGTAATTCTGAAAAGGTCTACCGACATGATTTTCACGTTACGATACAGCCGATTGATTTGCCAGCGAATGATAACTTCAATCGGTACGAAGAGCATTTGGTCTTCTTTTTCCCGATCAATGGCAAAGAAACGAGGAAGGTTTTGAGGAATTTGAATGAAAGAGGCTTTTTTAGTTGTCTTACCTTTGTCTTCACTCTGTGTTACTACCCCAAATATAAGCACTTGATTGCGCAATATAGGGAAGGCATGGTGGCTGTCGTATACCATAGGGGTGAGCATAGGAAAGATCGTTTTCTTAAAGTAACGTTCTACTTGCTCTTTCTCTACATCACGCAGATCGCGAATCTGTACTATTCTAAAGCCGTGGTCAATAAATTGTTCTTCTAGCTCTTGGTAGGTTTGGTATTGTGTTTCTACAAACTGATTTACCCGATCGAGCAAGGTTTTACGAAAAGGGTAGGCACGCAATCCTGAATAATCTATTCGTTCTTTTTGATAATCGATGTAATTGTACAAACTTCCTACACGAATCGTGAAAAATTCATCTAAGTTGGAGGCGGTAATAGCTAAAAACTTGAGCTTTTCAAAGAGAGTTCGGTGTTCGTGTTGGGCTTGGTCTAGTACACGAAAGTTGAATTTCAACCAGCTTAAATCACGGCTGATGTAATCACTTTGTTCAATGGTATTGATAACTTTTTCCTTTACCAACATAGCCATGCAGATAGGTTTTAAATGATGAAAAAATAATAGAAAGGGTTGTTTTCTCTTGAGAGAATCCTATAAGTGCTAAATTAAGAAAAATAAGGAAACGATCGTTGAAAAAGGATAAGAAGTCCTTTGTAATTAAAAGAGTAGGCTGAGATTTTTAGAGGAAAGTGCTTATATTTGTGCCGTTTTACTAAATAGACAGAAGCTTTTTTGGAAGAGACAGAAAAAGAAGCAAAAGGAAGACCCTTTGGGGAAGTATTACTAGTAGGCTTTATTTTACACGCCATAGTTCCTGTACTGATTACTGCAGCGCTTTATAATATAACAGGTTTGGGCATTACAGCCACAGGTTTTATTATGTGTATAGTAGTCATGGCGCTTTTTGTTTTTATGATGCGCGTCTGGGTCGTTATTTATATTATAAAATGGCTACTTATGCTGATTCCTCGTGTATTAGGGTTTATTTTTCGGAGAGGCAGAAAAAAGCGTCAACAAGAAGAAGATTTAGAAGCACACTTTATAAAGCGTTACTACTTGCCCACTCATCTATTTTGTTCTTTGCTAGTTTTCTTCGTAACCAGTCGTTGGCTACTGGGAGGAACTTGGCAGCAAGTGGGTGTATTTGCAGGATTTGCCATAGCGTATTCTCTGCTAATTTATTGGGGGCAGCGCCAAGGGTATTTGGATTATATGGATATGGAATAGCGCTAAATTGAGCATAAGCAAAATAACTTGATAAGAAGCGATTTTTAGGCTACAACAAATTACTATAAGTAGTGTTATGCGTATATGAAACATACCATTCGCTTTGAGGAGATTCATAACTACACTACAAAAGTAGGCGTCGACTTACCACATTACCATAACGATTTTTTTATTTTCTCATATGAGTAAGTCGCTGCTACAACCAACTTCGCTCTTCAGGCTTACAGAAACCACTTTTTTGAGATTACGTTGGATGTTGACTCTTATTGTGATTTTAAAGTGGACCAATTTCACTATAAGCACTCACAAAGTATACAAAAGCTCTGCTTTATAAGCCCCTACAGGTTGCAATCGGTCTCTCTGGCCGAAGAAGTAGTGGTTTCTTCTAATAGGTGTTATAGCCTGTTTTTCAAACCTTATTTCTTAGATCATTTTACTTCAGGTAGTACACTTATCGAGAAGTTTCCTTTTTTTGACCCTACCATAGCACCTGTACTATACCTTAGCGACCAACAGTTGGCTACTATTCAAGAGCTCTTTCTAAAAATGCACCAAGTGTATAATCAATACTACACTGACAGCGAGGAAATGATCAAGCACTATCTTTATATACTATTGCTCCTTATTAAGAGAAGCTTTCAACCAGCTCAAATTACTGCTGGTTACAGTCAGCGGAGGTACGAAATTTACTACCAATTTGAGGCGCTATTACAGCGCCAAGTCAATAAACTCAATACCGTAGCCGATTTTGCCGATCACTTGGCCCTAAGCACTAAACATCTCTCGGAGACGGTGAAAGAGGTGAGTGGTAAAACTGCTCTACAGCTCATCAACGAGAAAAAACTACAGGAGGCTAAGTCTTTACTGTACCAAACAGAATGGAACATTACAGAGATTGCCCAAGCGCTTAACTTCGAGAATGCTAACTATTTTACTACCTTCTTCAAAAGGATGACGGGATGTACGCCTACACAATTCCGTCATATTTAAAGTTTTTCCCGTATTTTCCTTATCAACGTTAAGCCATTTGAATAGGATATTTGCTTCAAATAAAAATTATTAAAAATGAAGCGAATACCCCTATTAATTATCTTTTTGATAAGCCTAAGTCAACATTCAGAAGCGCAATTACCCGTGCAGGTATTTGCTGGGCACGAAAGTATCGAGTACAACTTTCTATGGTTTAAAGATGTAGATCAGCAAGGAAGAATCTCCCTATTTAATTTCACTTTTTTTGATGTGAATTATGAAGACGAGGCAGCCAACTTTAGTGAAATTTACCAAGTAGGTACTTACAATTTCAATAAAAACTGGGGGATAGCAGCAGGAGGGCGATACACAGGGGGCAGGTTCGTCCCGTTGGTAGCGCTTTCCTTTCAGGTGCAAACAGAAAGCCTCTACTTTAATATCTTTCCCTCTTTGCAGTATGCTTCTGCAGCCGATGAACTTCAGTACGCGCTATTTGGCCTCTTATTTTATACTCCTAAAATTAATGACAATTGGCATTTGTTTAGTCAACTAGCGTTTGAGCCCATATTCAACGATCAGCAACACCTGTTTACCTATCAACAGCTCAGGTTAGGGTTGGAATATAAAAAGTTAATTCAGTTTGGGATAGGAGCCAATCTACAGCAAATTGGCATCGGTGACGACTTCACCTTTGTGGAAAATTACGGCCTCTTCATTAGAAAAGAACTCTATTGAGTGTTAACACTAGAACGAAGGGAGTACTTATTCCTTAAACGGCTGCCAGTTCCCTTGCCAATCGTATACTTCTAAGGCGTTGAACCCTTTTTTATAATCATAAAAAGAAGCCCCTTCGTGGGCATAGCCTAAATATAAGTACTCTTTTTGAAGCTTAAGCGCATATTGAATCTCCACAAGCAAAGTATAAATACCAGGGCTAAGCGCCCCATAGGTAGGATCAAAAATAGCATAGACACTAGAAACGGCTTTCTGGCCTACATCGAGAAAGCTAACTGCATAGAGCTCGTCTTGCTCGTACAAGCAACACTCTACCATATGCGTGGGCAGTAGTGCTGGCTGAGGCGATAGAAAATCGTACAGGCTATCAGGCACGTTATCTTTAAAACGTTGTTTATGTTTATGAAATAAGGCGTGCTTGGTAGCATCTATGCATACCTCCCTGATGACCACACGGCTATGACTATTCTTTTTAATGATCTTTTTTTGACTTTTCTTGAAGGTGAAATCCGCGAGGCGTATTCGAAGTGGAAGCACCCGCACCATTTTTCCTTGATAACTATTTAGCTGATCTCTAAAGAAACAGTGTCCAAAGTGGCGCCATCCATCTGCCAAAAGCTGATCCAGCAGGATAGGCGGAACCCATTGGTAGTGAGCGGTGTGCCAAGGAGTATCGTCAGGAGGTGTATTCATATGTATTACTACTATTGTAAAAACTACAGCTTACAAGTCAATAAGGTTCATCTACCCTTCTTTAATCCAACGTCTTCATCGTTTATATACTACATTTCAGCGGGTTATATGGCTAGTTGATGCGTATTAAATTGATTTAAAATAAATTTCTTTTAAAATTTTACAGAAAAAATACAGAGAGGCAACCCTTTCACCCCTTCATTTGTCTACCTCTAAAAAACGCAGACAAATGCTTTAAGCTATTGTATATGGCACACGCATTAGAAAAAGAAATAGTAGAAGGATGCAAAGCGCAAAAAGCGCATTACCAGAAGAGGTTATATAAAACCTATTATGGTAAAATGTTAAGCATCTGCCTGCGCTATAGTAGAAATCAAGAAGAAGCAAAAGATATATTGCAAGAAGGTTTTATAAAGATTTTTATGAATATTAGTCGATTTAAACAAGAAGGCTCTTTAGAAGGATGGATCAGGAGAATTATGATCAATACTGCTGTCAATCATTATCATAAAAATAAGCGAATGTACAGCATGAGTGAGTTGTCTCAAGAAAGACAAACAACTATCCACCTCGAAAGTAATGGTATGGTAGTTAGTGAAGACGCGATCAGTAAGCTAGAATACGAAGCCTTGATGGAGCTAGTACAAAACCTAACACCCGCATACCGATTAGTATTTAACTTATATGTTATCGAAGGGTTCACACATAGAGAAATTGCGGCCATGTTACAAATAAGTGAAGGGACTTCTAAGTCTAACTTAGCGAAAGCACGTGCCAAACTACAAAAGCAAGTGGTAGCACTTATGGAAGAGCGTAAAGAAACATCTGCATGTCTAAAAAACTAAACATAGATGCCCTTTTTAAGCAACGGCTTACAGACAAGGAAGCCCCTTTTCAGGAGGCAGACTGGGAGGCACTTTTCGAAGAGCTCGAAGGGAAGCAGCTTACAGACGGTCAGTTTCCTGAGGGCACAAATGAAGTGGCCGACACTACTTCTCAATTATTAGAAGGAGGTAGCCAGTTGGTTAATAATACAGCGGCCTCCCTATGGACAAAAGCTTCGCTACTCATTACCAAAGTAGCAGTAGTAGCGAGTGTAGCTACACTACCCGCTACCAACAATTTGACAAAAACTACTGAAGCGATACAACCTGTGATAGAGGTGAAGTCTACAAAGCCTACACAGAACGATATATCCATTTCAGCAGATAGTCTTTCTGCTGAGCCAGTTACTACTACTGATACGGAACAACCATTACCCAACCAGCCAATAGAGACCTCAGGGGAAGTAGTCCCTTACCAGTCGACACTCCCTGAGCCGGTCTCTATAGTAAAAGATAGCCTATCAGAAACTAGTGGTAAAAGACAAGAAGAGATTAAAACCCTGCCTGCCTTGAAAGAGCAGCTACCTACACAAACTACCCTCTCTGAGCTACAAAAGCTCCCCATCGCAACAGAAGAAGGAGGGGAGGATAAGGAGAAGAAACTTAAGCAAAAAAATAAAAAGGTATATGAAGAGCCAGAGGTGCTTTTTGGTAATAAGAAACGAAAAAAGAAAGAAAATAACCCGTAAACTAAAGTTTGGCTTTATCTGCGTTAAGCCGAATAATTAACAAAGTTGGGTGTGGTTTCGCACCCAGCTTTTTCCAAAGAGCATTTAATTTAACAATAACATAACCATTGGTGATCATGAAAACCCGTAAATTTGTTGAGTAAAACATTAATTACTATTAACCCTATGAAGTTTCCTAGAATAAGACATGTATCGAACTCGCTATTAAGACCTAATATCTGGAGAAACCTGAAGCAGAAAAGCTACTTGAATGGCTTTCAACGCGCACTTCTCGCTTTGGCAGAAGTAGATAGTAATAACAAGTAAGATGAATGTATAACCCAAAAGAGCTTCCTACTTACACTTTTTAAACAAGTAGGCTAGAATCTCTTACCATAACCCAACCAACCAACTCTATGAGAAAAATATGCTTATGGGCGAGCCTATTACTGTGCTTGCACAGTAACCTTTTTGCACAAGAAAAATTTACCATCAGCGGGCGTATCCAAGCAGCTAGTAGTGGCGAAGACCTTATTGGCGCTACTGTAATGGTAAAAGAACTGCAAACGGGCGCATTGGCCAATGAATACGGTTTCTACTCCCTTACTTTACCAAAAGGGACTTACACACTTACCTACAGTTTTGTATCGTATACGAGCAAACAAGAAACCATTGTGCTAGAAGCTAACCAAACCCTTAACGTAAGCCTAGCGGATGAGCAACTAGAAACGGTAGTAATTACAGAGGATGCCGCCGACCAAAATATAGATGGAATCGAGATGGGTACGACACGCCTCGATATCGCTACCCTCAAAAAAATGCCTGCTTTCTTAGGTGAAGTCGATGTGATAAGAAGTATTCAGATGGTGCCAGGGGTAAGCACGGTAGGAGAAGGAGCGACTGGCTTCAATGTAAGAGGGGGTGGCGTAGACCAAAACCTAATCTTACTCGATGAGGGTATTATCTACAATAGCTCTCATCTTCTTGGCTTTTTCTCTGTTTTCAATCCAGATGCTGTAAAAGATGTAAAATTGGTAAAAGGGGGAGTGCCTGCACAATATGGTGGGCGGCTTTCTTCGCTGCTAGATGTACGCCTTAAAGAAGGGAATTCAAAAAGATTTGCTGGCTCAGGCGGGATTGGTTCTGTCTCAAGTAGGCTTACGCTAGAAGCACCCATCAACGAGGGAAAAGGCTCTTTTATTGTAGCAGGAAGACGCTCTTATGCCGACTTATTTCTAAGGCTTTCTCCAGATGAAGATTTAAACAGTAATACGCTCTTCTTCTACGATCTTTCGGCTAAAGCGAACTATGAGATTAACGAAAAGAACCGTGTTTTTCTATCAGGCTATTTGGGGAGAGATGTATTTGAGTTTGGACAAGGAACAGGCTTTAATATCAATTGGGGGAATGCCACTGCCACCCTACGCTGGAATCATACTTTCAACCCTAAGTTGTTTGTAAACTTTACAGGCGTATACAGCAACTACGACTATAGCCTTGGAATTCCAGAAGGGGTACAGAATTTTGAATGGCGTTCAGACATTGTAAGCTACAATGCTAAAGCAGACTTTGGTTACTACATTAACCCCAACCATACCCTTAATTTTGGCGCTAATGCCATTTTCTATACTTTTCAGCCAGGTGAGATCGATGCTTCTGAAGAATCTATTTTTAACGATGTGACCTTAGACGAGCAAAACGCCATAGAATGGGCCGCTTATGTAGATCACGAATATAAGATTAATTCGCGTCTTTTTGCCCAGTATGGACTACGACTCTCTTCTTATACTTACTTAGGAGAGGCTACCGTTTACGACTATGTAGGCGAAGTAGGCGAACGTAGAGAACGTACGAATCCACAAGAGTTTGGAGCAGGAGAGCCTATCGTTACCTATACCAATCTAGAACCGCGCATTTCGATGCGGTACCGTCTCAATGAAGTAAGTTCGATTAAAGCTACTTATAACCGCATGGCGCAGTACGTACACCTTATCTCTAGTACCACGGCCGCTTCTCCTACAGATGTATGGTCGCCTTCTACTAAAAATATCCAACCACAGCTCGCCGATCAGGTGGCGTTGGGCTACTTTAGGAACTTTAAGGACAATATGTTCGAGGCTTCAATCGAAGCCTACTATAAAGATATGTCCAATCAAATCGACTACGTAGATGGTGCACAAGTATTGCTCAATGATGATCTGGAAGGTGAATTACTCTATGGGCAAGGGCGCTCTTACGGGGTAGAACTATTCATCAGAAAAGCAAAAGGACGCCTTAATGGTTGGGTAAGTTACACGCTTTCACGCTCAGAAAGACAAATTGATGGAATCAATCAAAACGATTGGTATCCAGCGAAGTATGATCGTACCCATAATCTCTCGGTGGTGAGTCTGTTTGACCTTAACCAAAACTGGACGCTGGGTGCTAATTTTACCTATACCACAGGGGTAGCCACTACTTTCCCAAATGCACGCTATGAAGTAGATGGGCTCATTGTTCCCCATAACACAGAGAATTCACGTAACAACTACCGGGTACCTGATTATCATCGTTTGGACTTTTCAGCTACCTATAACAATAGGATTAAAAACGAAAGCAGAAAATGGAAAAGTAGTTGGGCCTTTTCGATTTACAATGTATACGGCCGTCGTAATCCCTTTACTGTGTACTTTCAGCAAAATGAAGATAACCCTGTACAGACAGAAGCAGTACGTTTGTCTATTTTTGCTTCTATTATTCCTTCTGTCACTTATAACTTTGAATTTTAAAATAATCCTCTATGAAATCTGCATATAAAGTTATCCTTTTTTCACTTTGTGGCCTACTCATTCTCACAAGTTGTGAAGATGTAATTGATGTAGACCTAGACCAGGGAGAAGTCTTATTGGCTGTAGACGGGGTGATTACAGACCAACCCTTACCGCAACGTGTTCGTCTTACGACTACTGCGCCATATTTTGAAAACGAATCAGCCCCAGTGGTTACCAACGCTACGGTAGTACTTACCGATAGTGAAGGAAACACGGAAACCCTTACTAACATGGGAGATGGCAACTATGAGATTCGTACTATACAAGGAATAGTAGGTAATAGCTACTTCTTGACGATCAACTACGAAGGAGAAACCTACGAAGCATCTACTGCGATTCGGCCTGTACCGCCTATCGACTCAGTACTGGTAGAAGATGATGAGATAGCCGATGAAGATGAAGAAGGGCTGTATATATTTTACTATGGTCAGGAGCTCCCTACAGAAAACGATCATTACCGTATAAAACTGTATAGAGATGACGAACTGCTCAATACACCCGAAGACCTTATCTACATCAGAGATGAGTTTGTAGATGGTAACTACATACAAGATATACAACTCAACGATGAACCCTTTCAATCAGGCGAAAATGTGAGGGTAGAATTTCTCTCTATTACCGAAGATAATTATGAGTTTTACGTAGAACTTGATAATCAAATCAACAATGGGGGGCTTTTTGCCAACCCACCTGCCAATGTAAAAACCAATATAAGGAATGTAAATCCAGAAGGAAGGCCAGCAGTAGGTTATTTTGGGGGTTCTGCCATTAGCAGCCTAGAAGGTGTCCTTACAGAAAATGGCCAAGTAATAAAGTAAGCCTTACGAGGAATTAAGCTTTCTAAAGCTTTTAAAAAAGCAATAGAAAGCTTAAATTGAATTATCCAAATGATAACCATTTCCTATGCATTGGCTTGTCTCTCTTTTATTGATATTAATAACCGTAGAAGGCTTTGCTCAGAAAGCCGCTATGGAAGAAGAGCCTAAGGTTGAAATCGCCCTCAACAAAAATAAGCGAGTAAAAGTAACTGGCTACGGCTTTCTTCAAATAAATCCTACTGGTGTAGATGATGAGGGCACTGCTTTTCTAGATTTAGGAGGAGGCGTATTATTTGATGGTCGCTACTTTGTAGGTATGCGTATTTCTAATATGGCGGGTACCATTACAAGAGAAGTAGCGGGTATTCCTGATCTTACGCTGGGGGCCTCTTATGCTGGCTTCCAGTTTAATTACTTTCACAAGCCACATAAACTTGTACATCCTATGGTAGGGGCTAGCGTTGCTTGGGGAACGGTAGGTTGGCAACAAAATCTCCAACTTTTTAATAATGAGATTTTTGTACAAGATGTTTTTCTATATACAGTAGATGGAGGCGTCGAGTTAAACTTAGCTGAGTACATCCGCTTAACTGTCACGGGTGGTTATCGCTGGATGGAAAATTTAGACATACAAGGACTTAATGATGATGCTTTCAATAATTTTTTCATTGGGTTGGGTATCAAAATGGGTAAGTTCTAAGCAACTACCCAGGGAGCAAGAAGGGCATTTACCTCCTCCCAGTCGCTTTTTGTCACGCCTATAGTGAGATGGCAACGTGCCGTAAAGCTTTGTTGTAAAATTACCAATCCTCGTTTTTCTATCAAAGGCATCACTTCAGCAGTGGCTTCATAAGGATAGGTTACTTGTAAAGAAAGATAAATCGTTTTCTCGGTAATCGTCGCTTGCTGAAGAGCAAGAGAGGTCGCTTTTTTATAGGCATTGATCAATCCACCTACACCTAATTTTGTACCTCCAAAATAACGTACGACTACCACCAAAGTATTCGTGAGTTGGTGAGAACGGATTTGCCCTAAGATAGGGTCACCGGCTGAATGGCGTGGTTCTCCGTCATCATTGGCCCTGTACTGTGTAGACTCACTACCCAAAATATAAGCATAACAGTGATGACGCGCATCGTAATATTGCTTTTTCAGCTTTTTTAAGCAAGATTTTACTTCTTCTTCTGTTTGGACAGGAAAAGCGTGCGCCAAAAACTTACTTCCTTTTTCTTTATAAGTAGCTTGAGTAGGGGCTAGAATGGTTCGGAAAGTATCTGCCATAGTAGGAAATTACTGAAAATAAGCAAAAATAGCACGATAAGAGAGCAGGAAAATAGCAACCACAGACAAGGCGATGCCCCAACGGTTGATGGCTAACAGCTTTTCTTGAAAGATAAACTTAGCTGCCAAAGCAGAAAGGACGATAATACCAATATTAAAATTAGGGTAAACAAAGGCTCCATTATTCTCAAATACATCTAAGGCTTTCAAGACGTAGTATACAGAAAAGTAATTGCAGATACCCAGCAGCGCGCCTCCTACGATACTTTTACGTTGTATTGCTGGGCGACGGATCAATAATATCAAAACCCCAATGATAAAAGCTACTGAAAAAATAAGGATTGGAAAAAAGGCTTGTAAGGTAGTACTTTCCGCGTACTGACCCAAGGCTACATTTACTACATTGAGTAGGGTATCGATGGTACCACTGGCTGCAAATACAATAAAGGGCAATACAATCGCTTGCCAACCTACTAGCTTCTTGGTTGTAGTAGTATCACTGGGTCGAAAAGAAGCGAATACAATGGCTACAAATACTAGCGAAAGTCCTAAGTAATTCCAACCATCAAAGGTACGGTCAGCGTTACCTTGTAACCACCACAAGCTGATCGTTACGGGTATAATAAGCGAAATTTTAGTAGCCATAGAAGCGGCTGCTACACTGACCCTCTGTGCTGTAATGGCCATTAGGTAAAAAGTCCCAATGAACAATACACCCAAGAAAAGACCTGTGTAAACCCATGGGGCTTGCCAAGAAATGGTAGTCAAAGGGGTAAAGTCACCAATGAATAATAGCCCTGTAAGAATACAAAAGAAATAATTGGTTACAATGGCCTGGAAGGTATCAATCTTCAGTACAGCGAAGGCTTTAAAAGCAATGAAAATGCCTACAGAAAAAAGTATACCTACAATAAAATAGAACATCACTTATCTTTTTGAAAGCACGAAGATAAAAAAAGTGAGGTAAATTTTTAATAGGTAAAAGCTGTAAAACGAGGCGTGAAAGACTGGCTTCACTAGTAGTAACTTACTGGATGGGAGGAGTAGCTATAAAAGTACTGTATTGACAAAACGCTAGTGACTCCTTCTTAGCCCAGCTTAGCATCACCAAGAAGGAGTGTAACTTCTCTATTGTTCAATAGTGTTGGGTAATTTCTCAATACCCAAATTATACAGGGTAAATGCCCATATGTCGGCCCACTCAGCAATTTGTTTAGAGATAGGCTTGCCAGCCCCGTGGCCAGCATCTACATCAATACGAATAAGTACAGGTGTTTTTCCTGTATGCTTCTCCTGTAGCGTAGCAATAAACTTGAAAGAATGCGCAGGCACTACACGGTCGTCGTGATCGGCAGTGTAAACCAAAGTAGCAGGGTAGTCTGCCTCTGTTACATTATGTAGTGGAGAGTATTTTTTTAAATAATTGAACTGCGCTTTGTCATCACTAGAGCCGTACTCGTTGACCCAGGCCCAACCGATGGTAAATTTGTGGAAGCGGAGCATATCGAGTACGCCTACCCCGGGTAGTGCTACCGCAAAAAGATCGGGACGTTGTGTCATACAAGCGCCTACTAGTAAACCACCATTAGAACGCCCTGCAATAGATAGTTTCTCTTTCGAGGTATATTTCTCCTTAATCAGGTATTCAGCAGCCCCAATAAAATCATCAAAAACATTCTGCTTATTTTCTAGCATACCGTCTTTATGCCATTCTTCTCCATATTCGCTCCCACCTCGTAAGTTGGCTACAGCATAAATACCGCCCTGCTCTAAGAAAGGCAAAACACGGGTATCAAAACTAGGATTAATACTGATGTTGAAACCACCATATCCATACAAGTAAGTGGGATTGCTACCGTCGAGCTTTAATCCTTTTTTGTGTGTGATAAACATATGTACTTTTGTACCATCTTTACTAGGGTAGAAGACTTCTTTGGTTTCATAGCCATCAGTACTAAAATCAATGTTGGGTTTAAAGTATTCGGTAGAAGTATTGGTAGCGATATCGTACTTATAAATAGTAGGTGGATAAAGATAAGAAGTAAAGTAGTAGTAGGTCTCCTTGGCGTCCTCTTCTCCTCCAAAGCCACCGACTGTACCAAGGGTTGGTAGTTGTATGTCATTGAGTTTTTTACCTGTAATGTCATAAGTGCTGACCAAATGCGAAGCATCTTTCATAAAGGTGACGAAAAACCTACCGCCTGCATAAGAAACACCACTTAACGGGTATTGCCCTTCAGGAATGATGTCTTTCCAGTTGTCAGGGGTAGGGTTGGCTAGGTCTACCTCTACGAGGCGTCTTTTTGGCGCCTTGTGGTTCGTAATGATATACACTTTGCGATTAACAGTGGTAATAATGCCATTTTCTGCTTCTTTCGTGGCGATAATGGGTTGGAGGTCTCCTTCGGTGGCTAAATCCTTAAAGTAAAGTGCATTGCCGCCAGTACCGTCGGGCATGTATATATACATGATATCTTCCTTCTCTTCTACACTTACATAAAAGCTTTGTAACGGTGTTTCTTTATCTTCGTGAATCAACGCATCTTCGCTTTGCGATGTGCCTATTTTATGGTAGTAAATTTTATGAAACTCGTTTTTAGATTCAAGTTCTTTCCCTTTCTCTGGCTGATCGTAGCGACCATAGAAAAATCCATCCTTATACCAAGAAATACCCGAAAACTTTACCCACTCGATGGGGTCACCTACAAGCTTTTTGGTAGCCAAGTCCATTACCTGAATCCTTTGCCAGTCAGAGCCTCCCTCTGAGATAGCGTAACCAAAGTATTTTTCGTCGTCCGAAACAGACCAGCCCGATACGGCTACTGTACCCTCTTTAGAAAGTTGGTTAGGATCTATAAGTACTTCTTCTTTTCCCTCTTCACCTTCTTTTATATAGTAAATACTTTGATTTTGCAAGCCGTCATTTTTCGTATAGATGTGATACTTCTCTGTGACGTAGGGAATGCCTTGCTTCGGATAGTTCCAAAGGGTAGTGAGGCGCTTATTGAGCGCTTCTCGATAAGGAATTTGCGCTAAGTAGTCAAATGTAACCGTATTTTGCGCCTCGATCCAGTCGCGTACAGCACTAGAATCTGATACTTCTAGCCAGCGATAGGGGTCTGCCACTTCAGTACCGTGGTAGTCATCTACTTGTGCTACTTTGGCTGTGACAGGGTAATCAATATTTTGCATGGTTGCGTCTTTTTGAGTGGAAGGGTTGCAAGCGACAATGCTTACGCCTAAAATCCCTCCAAGCCAGGTATTATATCTAAACATATCCAATTAAGTTAGTGGGTAAAAAAAATTACTGAGAAGTTGTATGAGGTTCTAAAAGTGAACATTGATAGCTTAAAGGTAAACTTCAGACAGCCTCTTAACTTGTACTCATTAATATAATGGCTTTTCTGGAGAAAATAGTATATTCTTATTTGATAAAATTATCAGCTTACCTCTTTCTTACCTATGACCATCTTATCAGAAATTGATCAAAAACTACTCAGGTACAATGAAAACTTGGTAAAAGAAAGACTATAAAAAGCTACTCCTCTACAAGGGCAAAAAATTGTTCTTCTATAAGTACACCTTTCTGTATTGGCCCCTTATCTGCAAGATATTTATATACAAAGCGCCCTATGAGGGTATAAGGTGTATTTTTAAATTTTACTTTAAAGTGATTTTCTTCAAGGAGGAGATAATAAGCAAAGGTACGCTCTTCTTTTCCTGCAGTAAGCAGCACTGTTTCGTAGATTACACGTGGCTTTTGTGAGAGATGTGAAAAGATAAGGTAAGTTATTTTTTCATAAGTATTGTCTGAAAATTGTACCTGCATATACTTCCCCTCGTAAGCTTGCTGATCTTCATCTAGCCAATCTTGATAAGGAGTGGGCTGTTGTGCAACAGCCCACTGTATACTGCCAATCAACACATTACTGGTCAACCACATAATGCATTTCGATATTCTATTCATACATTTTAAGTAATGTTGGACGCGTTTCAGATGAATAAAGTTTCAAATTGGTATATTCCATTTTTTCTTTGTATTGACCCAACGTTTTTTAATCGGAAATAATGATTACTTCTTGATGTAAGAAGCATTTTTTGTTGTAGTCAAGCTAAATTAATACCATTAGTATTTGTAGCCATCATGAAAAGCGAAAGATTGTATAGTCACGCTACCCATAAAATACTTACGCTCTGTTTACTGCTGCTCATACTGGAAGCCTGTAAAGAAGAAAAGAGCAGGAGCCCTCAGTACAAAGCGCTTACAGAAGCGGTGTATGCCTCAGGCAATATTATTCCAAGAAACGAATACAAGGTATTTGCGACTACTGAAGGTTATTTGAGTAAGAAAGCTGTCACAGAGGGAGAAGCAGTGAAGAAGAATCAAATCCTCTTTATACTTGAAAACACCCAACAAGATATTCGCACGAATGATGCGAGAGACGCCTACCAAATGGCTGTAAAAAGCTATGGAAGTAACTCTCCAGTGCTTGATGAACTAGAAGAAGGTTTGCGTACTGCTCGCTTGAGCTACCACAATGATTCTGTTAATTACGTACGTTACCGTAATTTGTGGCAACAGCAGGCTACTACAAAGGTAGCCTATGATCAGGCAGTGCTCAAGTACGAATCTTCTCTCAATAATTACCAAGCGCAGCGCGCACGCTATCGAAAAACAAAGGACGATTTACTACGCGCTTTACAAAATACCCGTAGCCAATATGCCTTACAGCAAGAGCAAAATACCGATTACCAACTCAAGAGTGAGATTGATGGGTTAGTGTATGAGATTTACAAAGAAGAAGGTGAACTGATACAACGTAATGAACCAATTGCCTTGCTAGGGGCAGCCAACGAGGTATATTTAGAACTTAGTGTGGATGAACAAGATATTGATAAGGTAAAGATAGGACAAGAAATACTCGTAAAAATAGATGTGTACCCAACGCGCGTCTTTAAGGCAAAAGTAAGTAAAATTTACCAGATGCTCGATCGACAAACGCAGTCTTTTAGAGTAGATGCGCTATTTACTGAACAGTATCCAGGAGAGTTTGCTGGACTCACTGTAGAGGCCAACATCATTACCCAATACAAGCCTAAGGCATTAGTAATTCCTAAAGCTTTTGTGGTAGGAGACGATAGCCTCTGGATTATACAAAATGGGAAAGAGAAGAAAATTCGCTTTCAAAAAGGAATAGAAAACTACGACTGGGTAGAAGTACAAGCAGGCGTAGATACTACTACTAGAGTCATTCTAAAGTAGCACAAGTAAAAAATGTTTAGACTTTCTTTTCAAATTGCCAAAACGCAGATGCTAGAGCGCCCTAAACAGACGCTCATTGCTACCCTAGGGGTTACCTTTGGTATAGGAATGTTTGTCTTTATGGTAAGTTTTATGACAGGCGTGAATGTATTGCTAGAAGAAACAATGCTAGCGGCAACCCCTCACATACGGATTTATAACGAAGCGATCGCTGCTAAGACTTCCGTTTTAGACGAATACAAAGCTGGGGAGGCGTTTGTCAATGTAGTCCATAATATTAAACCAAAAGAGGAGAAACAAAACATCAAAAATGCCTTCCAAATGGTAGATTACCTACGTGCAGATGAACGTGTATTGGGGGTATCGCCACAGTTGACTTCGCAGGTGTTTTACAATTTTGGACCTATACAGATCAATGGCACTTTGGTAGGGGTAGATATTTTTGAAGAGGATAAACTTTTCGATTTAGAAAGTAAGATACAAACAGGGAGGTTGGAAAATCTACTTACCTCAAGTAATGCTATCATCATGGGGGCTGATTTGGCTGAGAGGCTTAATATGCAAGTAAACGATAAAGTAACCGTCTCGACACCAGATGGTACCCTTAAACTGCTAAAAGTAGTGGGTACTTTCCGATTTGGCGTAGGCGCCATCGACGATAGTAAAAGCTATACTAGTATTGCCACCGTACAGAAAATTTTGAAAGAAGATACACGCTACATCACCGACATCAACGTGAAGTTAAAAGACTATTACCAGGCGGGCCAAATAGCACGAGAGTACGATAGAAAGTTTGATTATACCATAGAAGACTGGGAGGCAGCGAATGCCAGCACACTGTCGACTTTTCTTTTAAGAGATATTATTACCTACGCGGTATCTATTACCTTATTGGTAGTGGCAGGTTTTGGTATATATAATATCATGAACATGACAATCTACGAAAAGATGAAAGACATTGCCATTCTGAAAGCCATGGGATTTGCCGGGAGAGATGTCCTCTCTATTTTCTTAATTCAAGCAATCTCTATTGGTCTGATGGGGGCTGCTTCTGGATTACTCATTGGCTTTTTACTTTCCTTGTGGATAGATGGCATTCCCTTCGAGACGGGAGGAGTCCTATCAGTGGACACCTTTCCTGTCAATTATGATATAAAGTATTACTTAATCGGGTTGGTTTTCGGGTTACTTACCACGGGTCTAGCAGGTTATTTTCCAGCACGTAAAGCAGCGAAAATCGACCCTGTTGAAATTATAAGAAGTTAATTATGAGTGCACTAGAAGCTGTAGGAATTAGTAAGTACTTTTACGAACCTGTGAAGTTTCAAGTACTGAAAAGCTTAGACTTTAAAATAGAAAAAGGAGAGTTTTTGGCCCTCATGGGAAAATCGGGTAGTGGGAAGTCTACATTGTTGTATGTGCTTTCTACAATGGATACAGATTACCAAGGTACCTTGTACATCAATGAGGAGCAAGTAACAGGCAAATCACAAAACTTTTTGGCACATTTTAGAAATGAGCACATTGGTTTTGTATTTCAGTTTCATTACCTGCTTCAAGAATTTACGGCGCTACAAAATGTCATGTTACCGGCATTAAAGCTAGGAAAGTATGCTAAAAGTGAGCTTGAAGATAGGGCCTATGAGAAATTGAAAATATTGGATATACAAGAGCAGGCAGGTAAAAAAACCAACAAGCTGTCTGGTGGGCAACAGCAGCGTGTGGCTATTGCTAGGGCACTCATTAACGATCCAGCTATTATTATGGGAGATGAGCCTACAGGCAACCTTGATTCAGCCAATACAAGTATCGTATTTGAGATTTTCAAAGAGTTAACTGAAAAACATCAACAAACGATTATTGCAGTAACACACGACGATGAGTTTGCCAAGAGGGCAGACCGTATTATAGAAATGAAAGATGGGATGATCATATGAAAAACATCGTAGCTTACGTACAGCATTATTTATACAGCAGGCGCTATGTCTTGCTAGTGATCTTTTTACTTACTGTCTGTAGGTTTATTGTATTACAGTTGATATACAAGCAATATCCACTCTCAACACACCTTATTTTAAGTGTAGTGAGCTTCTTTTCCATGATAGCCATTTGGGAAGACTTGGCTTTTTTCAACCAGTTTTTAGATAAGAAGATGCCCTTTGAAGGAGGGGTAGTGAGGCGTATCATCATACAATCGTTGCTAGGCTTTACAAGCGTTTTTATCATTACAATGCCTTCTCTGTACCTTGCCGATTGGCTTGGAGTAGAGATCGAGGGGTGGGAGAAAACTGTCGGGATTATACAGGCAATCATCTTGGTGACTGCCATCTCTTTGGGGTATTTTGGCTATCACTTTTTACTACAGTGGAAACGAAAACTACTAGAAGCAGAGCGGCTGCAAAACGAAAAGCTACAAATAGAAAAAGAGTTTGCGCAGATGCAGTACATCAATCTGCAAAACCACCTGAATCCCCACTTTTTATTCAATAGCATCACTTCAGTGAATAGCCTTGTTTATGAAAACCAAGAGCTGGCCTCTGATTTCCTAAAACAACTTGCCAAAGTGTATCGGTACGTATTACAACACAAAAATAAAGACTTAGTGAGCTTACGTACTGAACTCAACTTTATCCAGAACTACCTTTTCTTATTGAAAACGCGTTTTCAAGATGCTTTTTGTTGCTTGATCAATGTAAGTAAGGAAGCCTTAGCCAAGCAGATAGTACCTGTTACCTTACAAGTACTGGTCGAAAATGCTATTAAACACAATATTATGACGCCCGAGCAAACATTATATATCCATATCTATGATGAGAAGGGCTATCTATGGATACAAAATAATCTACAGAAGAAAAATATTGTAGAGTACTCTAATCGGATTGGTCTAGAAAATTTAAAAGCGCTTTATGGTTACCTCTCAGATTGCCCCCTTATGATCAATGAAACCAAAGAACGCTTTACCATCCAACTACCCTTAATTGACTAAACTATGCTAAATGTTGTAATTGTAGAAGATGAACAACTTATTGCCAAAGATTTGGCGAAGCTATTACGACAAATAGCACCAGAAATCAACGTAGAAGCGATTTTGCCAGGGGTAAAAAAAGCCAAGCAGTGGTTCGAGCAAAACCCTGAACCTGACCTTCTTTTTCTAGATATACAACTCTCTGATGGTGTAAGCTTCGATATTCTTGAGCAAAGTACCATTGAGTGTCCTGTTATTTTCACTACTGCCTATAACGAGTATGCCATCGAGGCTTTTAAGGTAAATAGTATAGACTATCTACTAAAACCCATAGAGAAAGAAGAACTGGCCAGAGCCCTTCAAAAGTTTAAAAAATTACGAGAAAGTGGCATCGAGTTCAAAACACAACTGAAAGAACTGATGCAAGGCTTTTCTAATCAAGAGGCAGCACCTCAATACAAAAAACGTTTTCTGGTACACCAAAGGAACCTACTAGTACCCATTCTGACCACACAAATCGCCTACTTTGTAAAGGATGAAATTATTTTTATCCATACATTCGACGACCAAAAGTACGTGTGCGATCACAACACGATGGATGAGGTAATGGATGTATTAGACCCTAAAGTTTTCTACAGAGCCAATCGACAACACATTATCCATATAGATTCGGTGCATCATGTACGCACCACACACAAGGGGCTTACCATTAAACTCAAACCACCACTTAATATTGGGATAGACATTAGTAGAGAGAAAGCTACCGACTTCAAACATTGGCTAAGTTGAAACAAACCACCGACGATATTTTTTAATCAAGCGACAATCAACTATCTTGTTATAGGAACTTCAACGTAAAAGTATGGTACGCTTACTAGAAGCCGCTTTTCATGAAAGTGTAGTACCTATCGTGTGCAGTAATGAACATCAGTTTATCTTCTGGAACAACGCTTTCTCTGAATTAACGGGTTATACAGAAAAACAACTTGCTGCTAGCTCATTCAACGAGCTTTTTGTGAGAGATACAGGCGATAATGTGCATCAAGCTATTTACCAAAAAACCATCGATAAAGGGTTTTTTGAGGTGATAGAAGGTAAAATTATGGTGCAGAATAAAGAAATTATAGATACCATTGTGCACACAACTGCCTTCCCACACGAGAGGGAGACGTTTCTACTTTCCTACGTGAGAGATAGGCGACTTATTACCCTACAAGAACAGTTGGCGTATGAAAACACACAACGACTAAAGATGGCCATTCAAGCTACCAAGCAGGGCTTATGGGACTGGAATAGCCAGACCGATGCTACTTATTATAGCGACGAGTACTTTTTAATGCTGGGCTATCAGCCTAATGAGTTCACCCCCTCGTATGACAAGTGGGTAAGCTTACTCCATCCAGATGACAGAGGCATTGCTATTGCTTCACAAAATTTGTATCTAGAAGATAAAAAAGATAGTTACCGTATAGAGTTTCGGCTCAAAAAGAAAGATGGCTCCTATTTGTGGACCCATACAGAGGCTAGAATTGTAGAACGCAACGAAGCTGGTAAAGCAGTGCGCATCATCGGTATAGTGGTCAATATTGATGAGAAGAAAAAACTAGAGTTACAACTTAAACGACAAAACCAGAAGCTGATTGACTATTCTTTTTTTAACTCTCATCGCCTAAGAAGCCCTATTGCAACGCTTTCAGGTATGTTACAACTCTTGAAAGAAGAGTATGATCCTAGCTACCTTAATCACTTACAAGTTTGCGTCAATCAACTAGATAGCATTACCAAAGAAATTAATGAAATTCTAAATGAACAAGAAGAAGAGCAAGCCATAGAGGGGCTAAAAAATCCAGTTAAAAAGATAAGCTTAATTGATGATGACCGTATTTTTCATATTGTCTACAAAAAAACGCTTGAAAGATATGACAATACCCTCGTGACAGATGCCTACGAAAAAGCCAGAGTAGTGCTAGAGAAAATTAGGCAGCACACCCTAGAAACTGATATGATTTTGTTAGATATCAATATGAAAGGCATGTCAGGATGGGAATTTCTAGAAGAATTTCAAAAATTAAAGAGTAAAGTACCTGTATACATTCTCACAAGCTCTACAGATATTCATGATATTCAGAAGGCTAAAGAGTACTCTGTTGTGAAAGGCTTTATTATGAAACCCCTTACCCAGCAGATACTAGCCGATATATTACCTAATGGCTCTCAGCAGGCTTAAAGTAACAAAGAGGCAGCCCACAAGGGACTACCTCTTATCTCTCCATTATAACAAACCGATTTATTTTATGGCTGTACTACCAACTTACGTTGTGCTACTTGTCCATTATACTGTATTTGAATCACATACAAGCCTTTCTCCAAAGAAGAGGTCTCAATCGCTTGCTTATGATTACCTGCTGTGAAATACTGTGTATGGCTCCACACGATATTACCACGTACATCTACCAAACGGATGATTACTTCTTGTGCAGTTTCTGTATGGAAAGTGGCAGTTGTGGCAGCAATGGCTGGGTTAGGAAATACTTCTACACCTGCAAGTGCTTCTCCCTCTAGTGCTTCTGCTGTGGAAGCTACTTCTTCAACAGTGGCTACTCTTGCACTACCACCCGATACATTTACAACATAATCTTCTACTTCACCATAATTGAAAGTGCTACAAGCACCTTGGTCGGAGTCACTCATAGAAATACGCATTTTGGTTTGACCTGAAGCAGCACTGCTTGGTACAGAAAAGTTAGAAGTAAGCGTACCATCACTTGAAGATACCTGACTCCCCACCAACTCACCAGCATCGTCAAAGTCACCATCTTGGTTCCAGTCAATCCATATTTTCCAGTATTCTGTGTAAGCACTACTACTAAAAGCAGCACTGTAAGCGATCGTATAATTATAACCTGCAGTTAAATTAGCAGCATCGTTGTTATTAATATAGCCGTCATCATTTCCTGAGCTTCTATTAATGCCACTCAGCGTCACTTGGTCTATCCATTCATAGGTACTATTACTCCCCTGTGTACTACAGTAGGTAGGAGCAGTAGGCGGGGTAGGAGGCGTTGGGGGTGTAGGTGTAGAAGATCCTGTACCGATATTAACTGTATAGTCTTCCACTTCACCATAAGAGAACGCTTCGCAAGCAGTTGCGGCACCGTTGTATTTCATGGCAATACGTAGCCGTGTAGTACCATTGGTAGCACTGCTTGGTAATTGGAAGCTGCCCGTCACAGTATTTGAAGAAAGATTACCCGCATCAAATACTAGCTCGCCCGCATCATCAAAATCTTGGTCTTGGTTTAAGTCTACCCAAATGCGCCAATACTCATTATAAGCACTTCCTGCAAAACCAGGGCTAAGGCTTACACTGTAATTTGTACCTTTATTGAGGTTGATGGTAGAAGAGGTAAAGTCTGCATAGCCTCCGTCAGCTCCTGAGTTTCTATTGTATGTACCAATCGTAATCGACTGAATCCACTCATCGGCCACACTGTTGCCTTGTGCACTACAATATGCCACAGGATCAGGTCCTGGACCGGGAGGTGTACCACCACCGCCACTGAAACCCCAAGCACGCGCGACTAACTCAGGATAATCTACATAAGGGTTTCTACTGCCTTGGTATTGCTCAATAGCCTCGTTGCGGGCTTGTTCTGCTGCATCTACGGGGTCTTGTAAGTGCCATTGATAAAATACATCTAAGTCGCCGATACGGCTGATGTCGCCTGCTTGCGTAGGATACATGGTGTAGAAATAAAAAATAGCTCTTGCTACGTTTCCTTTATGATCTTCTCTAGGCTCAAAGACACTACCTGAAGATTCGCTGTACTCGTCTATACTACTAGAAGGAATATTACTTTGGTCGCTCGTACCACGCATCCACTTGGTAGTTTGGCTATCATTGATCTCTCCAAAAGGATGATTAGAGCGCGTAGAGTTCCAGTTCTGATAGGTTGGGAAAAGGTGATGAATATCCGACCTCATCGGGCTGGCTTCGTTAAAGAAGCTCTGTGGTACGGTATGCTCACAATTAATAGGGCTAGGATTGGTGCCCGTTCCACCGAAGTCCCAAGACTTCACATAACCAGAATATACGCATACAATGGTATTATTCTTATTGTCAATAAAATTGTAGATGTAGCGACGTGCGGTAGAGTAGCTCAGCGTTTGGTGTTTGCCATCATAGTAGTTCGCTTTTAGCCAATTTTTAAGGCTCTCACCTGTAAGGTTGCTAGGCGGAACAGACTGCCCATAAAAATCTTGATGTGCTAGCAAAAAAAATACTAGCGCAATAGTAGTAAATACGCTTCTCATGCAATGAAAGATTAAGTTGAAAAAAGATTAAGTGTATTAAGTATAATTAGACTCAAAAAGCGCCTGAATTTATAAGCTTCAAAGGGGATACGCAAGCCACAAAAACTTATTTAACAGAGAGTTAAAACAAAATTCTTGTATTAGTAACAATTTAGTAATATTGCTCCTGATTCACCGAATAAGTAATCAAAAAAAGTGGGTAACTAGTTGATAGAAAGTGATATATGAACTATTGGTGCTGTGTGGATGCTATGGGTTATGAAGCTTGGTTGAAGGATTTTGAGGTAAATCTATGCATCAATCACCTCAACCACCACTGTGAAATAGTCTACCTGTTCCTTATCAAAAACGAGGTAAGCTTTTCCTTCGGCATCCTCTTTCTCGCCCGAGCCATACATAGTAATTGAAATAGCGGCCCCGTCATACTTATCTTGCAAAGGACTAGACTGTAAGGAGCCAGTCTGACCGCTTTCCCATCCACAGCAAGCCCATCTGAGCGCACGCATTCCGTAATGTTTCACTAAAAAATCTTCTACTTTTTGTGCATCCTTTCCAGGTACCTGATATACCATACGTATTACCAATTGTGGAGAAGCCCTATCTTCTTCACAACGTACAAAATCGAGTAGGGGTGGCTTCTGGGCGTACTTTTCCAAAAGGTCTTCACAAGAAGGAGAGGACTGGGCAAGACTGCTGCCAAAATTAAATAGGTACATAAAAACAGCCCAGTAGAGTGTGTATACTATCTTCATAAGAGGTGCGTAAAGCGCTTGTCAGCCGCTTTGGTATAGTTGATGAATACGTATAAAATAAAAAATTATAGTAAAATACACTACTCTTTTTATAATCTTATAACCACTCGTACTGTTGTTTTAGTTTCTGCGCTTGCGTTGGGTTTACCATATGAATAAACGCCCAGTAACCTTGTGCGTAACTTTTGGCATCTTTCCCTAGCTGCTCACTCATTACTTTTTCACCTTTGGTGGTCAATTGATGCAAGAAAGCCCTGAATTTACGGAAGTCTCGCCTTGAAATACGGTTTTCCGCATTATTCACGACAATGCCCGTAACCGCTTGCCGCTGATGAGGGCGCATCACCGTTGTTTTATCAGGGTGAACGGTAAAATCTTCTGACTTTACAATGTAGGTAACAAGTTTAATCATCTTACCCACGTCAGCGTCTGGTTGGTTGGTAGAGAAGGTAAGGTCATCCGCATAGCGGGTATATTGCCAGCCAGCTTTTTCAGCTAACTGATGGAGACGAACATCCAGATGGCGACAGATCATATTGGTAATGGCTGGAGAAGTGCAAGCGCCTTGTGGCAGAAAACGCTCTCCTAATGCTACGTAATAAGCTTTTCCTTTAAGCTTGGCTGTTACGCGGTACGCATCTGTACAAACGAGCGCCAGCAGGGTAGCGATACCCTCGTTGTAGCCCATCTTTTTAAAGAGCCCTTTCACCCTTGGAAATTTAATAGAGGGGAAGAAGTCTTTCAAGTCCATTTTCAAGACAACTGCTTTATTAAGATGTACCTGCGCGTTGTCTTGAATCGATTTTCCTTTGGTAAAGGCCAGTGCTTTTTCGTGAATAGGTAACTTAGAAAGTATATTAACTAATAACCAGCCTTGTGCTTGGCGTAAAGTTTTCTTAGGGGCAGCAATCTCTCTAAAACCTCCTTTTTTCTTGGGAATTTGAAAACGGGTGTAGTGATCTACTTCGGCTGCCCTACGATGGTAAGAAAGCCAAATCCATTGCGAAGCAGTAAGTTTACTTTGTTCGGCCAGTTCATCCACATTTTGCAAGAGAGGTAAGTTGTTTTTTTGCAACAAAGTGGCCTCACTATCAGTAAATTTTAGCCCTTTAGAAACGCCTTCTCCTAAATAATAGGGTGTTTTACGTTTTTTTTCTGCTACCTGTCGCTTGTGTGCCTCTTGTAAGGCTTTTTTCTCTATTTTTTTTAGTACACGGGCTGCCTTCACTCTTTCAATACGCTTACGGCGAATTTCTTTTAGCAACGGTGTTACATCTTGTACTCCCTGTAACTCCTTATTGAGCTTTTGTAACTCCTTATTGATACGAACAATCTCTTTGTAGCCCTTTTCTAAAACGTTGAGTTGTTCTTGTGGGATGTTGACGAAGCCTAGTCGCATCATCTCCTCAATCTCAAAGTACTGTTTACCTAAAGTACGCAGGCGCTCACGCCAATCTTTCAGTTGGGTATTCATAGTTTTATAAAAGTGTTATGATGATAAAGAAGAAGATTGACCTATTTTCATGATAGTAGCCATCAGATGCATACAAGGACCTTTACGGAGTTTATTACTTCTAAAGAAGCCACAGGTACAAGTGGCCCGCTTTACCTTACCATCTGTATCTAATTGAATGACAGGCTTAAAGAGATTTTTTCCTTGTACTTCTGCGTGATAAGTGGTCAATTGTTCTTCTTCCGAGAAGCTTTGAGAAATAATGGTTACTTTTTTCTCTTTTAATAAGGTCAAAGCATAACCAAGGCGCTCGTCTTCTTCTGTATCCGTAAGGGTAATATCTTGTTTCAATAATTGACGCCAGCGATATTGACCAGAAAGGTGGTCGTACATCGCTTGTCCGTTCTGGCAGAGCGTTTGGAGTGCTGTCGTAGCCTTTGCCGTAGAGAGCTGTAGGGTAGTGGCCACCTCTTTAGGAGTAAGTGCAAGTCGCTCAATCAATATTTTCTCTACTTTTTCTACAGTTTTCTCATCCGTTTTTTCAGTAGATGCTAGTAAGTCAAAGTTTCCTTTCTTGGCCCAGTCGTTGGCCGTCCAGCCTGAAAGCCCTATGTCGAAGCGATGCCCTTCTAAAAAGATGCTCCAGTAAGAAGGCATCCCCGTTCCGAGTAGTTTTACGTGTACCTCGTCCGTGTAAGGAAGTAGTTCTTTCAATACGCTGAGACGCCGACGTCCCCAAAGGCGTATCTCGCCCTCGAAGTCTCCTGTGTAGGTGAGCGTATCTTCAATGGTGATCTCCCAAGGGTCGATGACGATTTTAACAGGTTGTCCGGTTGCCAATTGGAAACGCAAGGAGCGAGGACTTACCTTTTCTTTACGCTGTTCAAGTATAGACAAGACTTGACTAAGTGTTTGTGAATGTAACGTCAAGTCGATGCCCTCTAGAGAAGAAGCTGACTGTACCTGTAAAAAACCACGTACCCAACTTTCTGGCAAATCAATTTTCTTTTCTACAGAAGCCCCAATATCTGTAGAAAGTGCCACCTGTTCAAAGGCTACTTTTAGCCAAGCAGGTCGATAGCTCCGTACGCGGTACAGCTCATTGGCAAGCGCCATACTAAAGTCGATGTTGGTAGTTCCATAGTCTACATCGCCAAAAGTCTCTAGTTGCTCAGAGGCAACAGATACGCGCCCATAAGCAGATTCGGCTTGAGAGTAGTCTTCAATAATTACTGCTTCTTGATGTACGATAATTACCGGATCGAGCAGCATCCACTTGTCCCGATCATTTCGATAAAGCCAATCATAGTACTTATAGCGTGCCTTGGTAAAGGCACTTTGTATAGGATAAATATCTTTTTGGATTTGCTTTTTGAGCGTGGTGAGCTTTTCCCTTTCTTGCAACATCTTGGCCTTCTCGGCATCCATATTTTTCAGGTGATCGGGAAGCTCCTTCAGGTATTGCTCCGTGACCCACGCTTGGTAAGCGGTATGATCTTTTTGTTTACCACGCCAATCGCCAATGACTACTTGCCGTAGCGCTAGCATAATGCGCGCGTAAGAAAGGCTATTTTTAATAAGTGCATCTAAGCGTACAGGTGGGCGTGAAAGCTCTGGAGAAAAATTAAACTGCATCCCTTCTGTAGAGCTGGTAGCGTGGCTAGGTGTAGCGTAAGATTGTGTAACTTGCATATGAGTGAATGTTTTTGTGCGTATTTGATAAATGATGATGCGTAAAAAGGAAAGCGAACTACTCTAGGGTAAACCCTTCAATATTTTCGCCAGCAAGACTCATTTTTGTAAGTTGAAGAATGGCCCATTCTGCATCTTTCTTATTTTTTCCATTGGCGAGTTCCAATAACACAGCCGGTGAAACAGCCAACGATGTAGCGAGGCGCGTTTTTACTTTTTCTTTGGCAGGGCGGCTCCTATTTTTCATTCTGAGCATCTCTTGGTCGAAGCGTTCTACAAAAGGTTGATCTGCTGCCTTGTCGAGTAGCGCCGCTGCTACTGCCTCTTGGATGGTACTGTCGGCGTGCTCAGAAAGATAGACCCAGATTTCCTCTTCTTGCATCAGAAGTTGGTCTTTTCGAGCTTTTAAATACGAAAGTCCAAAGTCTCTTACGGGTTTCTGCGGGCTGTCACACAGCGCAAGAATTGCCTCAAACTCCTTAATAGTACTCTTTTCTATTTGGGTAAAGTAGTTTTGGGCAATCGTAGTACTCTCAGGCAGTCCTGACTCCATTAGTCGCAAGGCAAAAGGCAGATCAATATCCCACTTGTCAATTTGCTGTAAGGCCCACGTACGTAGTTGCGGGAGCTTATGCGTACAGAGCTGATAGAAAAGGCCCGCATCTTCTTTGAATAAATTTTGGTGTTTTAAGAGCCATTCGTACAAAATATCTTCAAAGATAGGATGGTTGATCTGAAGAATCTCAGGGTCGTTTTGTGCCAAAAATAGAGCCAGGAAGGCTTCATCTTCTAACAGACGACGATAGAGCTGCTCGCTTTGCGCTTCTCCCATCATTTGCTCAAATACGCTTTTCCAGAAACTTCCTTGTGCCTCTAAGTGCGTAAGTCTTTCAAGAACAGGTGCTTTAAACTGTTCCCATTCATTGTCTGCGGTTGTAACAATGAGCTGTAGCAAATCTTTTAAAGAGAGTGCCTTAAAAAGAATAGTACGCAGCTCATCATTCACTTGGGCAGCAATACGAGGTTGCTGAACGAAGAGCTCGCGCAACGCTTGTAAGAGGTGATCCTTGACAGGTGAAGGCGCCTTCAATACATAGTCGATCATAGGGGTAGGAGGCTCCTTCTCTGCAAATACTTGCTCAAGTACATTACGAGCAGCGTGGATATCAAACATACTGTTTTCAATAATTTGAAAGAGCGCTTGCCATACCCACGTAGCGTCTTCAGGAATAGCAAAAAGCCTGTGAAGCCCCCAACGGTATTCAAAAAGGCGGCTGTTTTTAAACTTAGCTATCTTATTGCGTAATATCCTATTCCTTTCCTGTTCTGGAAGCGCCATCAATCGAGGTAAGATTGTCAAGGGATCTTTACTGAAATTCTCCGCTAAATACTTTGTAAGAAACTTTACAATATCTTGATGACCATACTGTATAACAAGGCTGAGCGTATAGACAGGAATATTATCAAGTTGATAGTTGTTTTTTTGATAGTTTTTAATAAAAGCTTTCACCCCTTCTGTAGAGGTAACACTGTACAGCAGCGGTTTGAATTCCTCATCTTCTGCCTTGAAGTCCCTTTTATAAATATGCAGTACACTCCGCCATAAATAGTTGAGGTAGTAATCATTTCGTAAAGAGCGGTTCGCTATTTTCCAACCGAAGTCTACTATGTCAAATCGTGGCTGTCTAACAAATGGCAGGAGTGAGTCATAGTTGAGTCGTTTATTTTTGAGGGTATTTTCACAGATAGCAAGCAACTGCTGTAAAGTAGCAGGATCTGTATCTTTGGCGCTCTCCACCCATCTTCCCAAGCTTTTCATATCAGCTTTGGCTGCACCAGCGAGTGCCAAGTTGGTCAGTTGTGGATGCGAAGCATTGAAGAGCAATGGTGACATCTTAAAAATAGCTTCTTCAGAAACAAAGGTAGAGAGTGAACGAGCGACTAACAAAAGCGCCTTCTTCTCTTTTTGCTGAAAGTGCTTGCGCTCGCCTAACTGGCGGGTAACGTAGGTAAGCAAGAGCGTAGTAAACTCTTGCTGCCAAGGTCTAGATTGCTGGATAATGTGTTGTTCGTCAAGGCGTGCTCGCTCAGTGGCATTACTATGTCTCACTACCCCAGCCCAACACTTATGCGAGAAGGTTTCGCCTGTAGCTAACCGCTGAAGCGTTTGTTGCTTGGCGATCCAATGGAGCCAAAGCGAGGGCGCCTCAAAGCAATTCTCTAAAACTACGGGTGCTAAGGTAGGAATGGCTTGTTCCTGTTGTAACAAGGTTTTGACTGCAAACGCTTGTACTTGCCAAGGATAGATGTCTTCTAATAGACTTCTAACGAAAGGAAGTTGATTTTCCCAGACTTGTGGCTTACGTGCCTCTTTACGATGTAGCTGGTAGTGCATTCCTTCAAACAAGACAGCACCATAGCCGTGGCTTTTGTGTACTACTCTTGTAGAATTACCCAAAATAATATCGAAAAGAATCCACTGATTATTAGCATCGAGCGCCTTTTTCCCTTTTTGTTTCAAAAGAAGCTGCTGAGTAATAGTGAGGTAGAGCGCGTCGTCTGTAAGGTTTTTTAAAAATCTTCTTGCCCGGCGTTTCATATAGCGCAGTGCTCGCCGAGAAGGATAGCGCCCCTGAATTTTTTCAATGCGTGCTTCATCAAATTTATGAATCAAGGCTATTAAGAGGTCGGTGTGGGGATGAACTTCGTAGTATTTATAGAGTGCTTTGAGTACTTTCCAGTAATCAATGCTTAGAGGGGCTTGCTCAACAAAATGAACCAATTGTTGGAGGTGTTGCTCCTCTTGTGTACCTATGTAGGAGAGAAATTGAAGCGGGTTTTTCATAGAAACCTTTTTGTAGTAGATGGTAACCTGACACGAAGAAAGGAAGTTACTCCGTAATATAGTTGCGATTTGAAAGTAACGTAGTATTTATTTTATGAAAAAAATCAGGAAAAGAGAAATCTGCGTATAAAAAAATTAGGACTCAGCACAACGTGCCGAGCCCTATTGATAGTAAAAGTTCGAAGATAGCGTAAGTATTACTCTTCCTCCGCCTCTCCTTCTGTAGATTTTTCCCCGTTTTTATATTCTGAATTGAGGGCTTTAATTACCTGATTGGTTACATCTAAACGTTCATCTGCATACCAAATGGTAACTCCCTGCTTATAGCCCAGAATCATTTTGTAATTATTCTTCTTAGCGTAACGCGTCATAAAGTCGTCTAAATTTTCTGTAATCTTATCGAGTGCCTTCTTCTCATCATCCAAGTACTGCTTTTGTAGGCTTTGGTTGTACTGGGCAATTTGCTTTTCTTTAGCGGCGAGTCGCTGCTCGGTATCCTTAGCGGTTTGTATAGTCATTGTATTAACACTACGCTTGTATTGCTCTACCTCGTTCTGAAAAGCCGAGGCCCTTTGTTTCAAATCATTAGAAAATTGCTTCTCTTTGGCTTCTAATTCCTTCTTAGATTTCTTGTAAAGCTCATAGTTGAAAAGTACACTATCAGAATTTACATATACAATGGAACGATCAACTGACGATGTGTTGTCGTCCGCTGTGATTTCTTGCGTAGTGGTGGTATCAGTGGTGGCGTCTGCCTTCTTGTCTTTTGTGTTGTTACATGCAAGGGCGATCAACATCCACACGCTCATCATTATAAAGGTTTTTCTCACTATTAGGTTAAATTTTATCAAACATCCAATATTCCATCAAATATAAATAAAAAGAAGTTGTAGAAAGCAAGATTACAAGCTAAAAATTCAAAAGTTAGTTGGCTAGCCAGTATTTTCTTTATGAAAAAAGAGAATAATAATTTAAAGAAAAGATCACTTGTAAATTGTAGAAAAAAATATAATTTCAGCCACAAGCGTAGCTTCTAAATTAAAATGGGCGAAGAGATTCATTATACTGAAAAGAAACTCATACATGAACAATGGGCTTACAAGTATTTTTTAAAACTTCGTCAGAAGGTAGCGGTGCAGGAAACCTCCGATGCTTTCCATATCTTAACCCCTCATGAGATCAAGGCGATTCGGCGCATTGAGCGTACCGCTTATGCCATTGCAGCGTTCTATGGCGTACTGGGGGTTATACTACTGTATATACCTTACTGGGCATACCCAACTTTTTTCCCAAGCTGGACGCTTCAGGTACCTGCTTTGGGCAGTAGCCCCGTACAAGTGCCTTGGGGCTTTATGTTATATGGTTTTATACTGGTATTTATTGAGCTAGCCGCACTCACCTTACTAAATCTCTGGGTTGTGCATAAAATTGCTCATATCTGCCGCTTCCCTTCTATGAACGATCCTAACTATAATACGCATATGGAGGCGCTCTTTATTGTGGGAATGGAAAAAGAAAGTAAGCGGGTACTGGCCTTTGGCATTAATCCACTTGCTGGTGTTTCTAAGTTAAGGATGACCCTCTACACGGCGCTATTTTTATTCAAGGCTACGATTAGCAATCTTTTCATGAAGTTTATTTTACGTAAACTTACGGGACGGCTGGCGATTCGCGCCTATGTAGATTTAATAGGGATTCCTGTTTTTGCC